>CAJDXD010000026.1_pt1 | contig 22000 bp, 21 predicted proteins | sample 7391761 | NCBI WGS metagenome assembly CAJDXD01 (sample SAMEA7055743, study PRJEB34461) | soil metagenome | biome: terrestrial ecosystem; feature: Peninsula; material: soil | place: Antarctica | collected 2016
GCCGAGAGCGTCCAGTGGCTCGAACAGCACCTCGCGGCGTACCCGGGCACGGTGTTGGCCGTCACCCACGACCGGTACTTCCTGAACAACGTGGCCCAGTGGATCGCTGAGGTTGACCGAGGTCGGCTCTACGGATACGAGGGCAACTACTCGGCGTATCTGGAGAACAAGGCCGCCCGACTGCAGGTGCAGGGCAAGAAGGACGTCAAGCTGGCGAAGCGGCTCAAGGACGAACTCGCCTGGGTCCGTTCGAACGCCAAAGGTCGTCAGGCGAAGTCCAAAGCGCGGCTGCAACGCTACGAAGAGATGGCTGCCGAGGCCGATCGCACCCGCAAGCTTGACTTCGAAGAGCTTCAGATCCCGCCCGGCCCCCGGCTTGGTTCCACGGTGATCGAAGTCTCGAAGCTGCGCAAGGGCTTCGGTGAGCGGGTGCTCATCGACAACCTGTCATTTTCGCTGCCCCGCAACGGCATCGTCGGTGTCATCGGCCCGAACGGCGTCGGCAAGACCACGCTGTTCAAGACCATCGTGGGGCTCGAAGAGCCGGATGCCGGGACCGTGAAGGTCGGCGATACGGTCAAGATCGCTTATGTCGACCAGTCGCGGGAAGGGCTGGCTGCGGAGAAGTCCCTATGGGAGATCGTTTCTGACGGGCTGGACTTCATCCAGGTCGGCCACGTCGAGATCCCGTCTCGGGCCTACGTCAGCCAGTTCGGTTTCAAGGGACCAGACCAGCAGAAGAGGGCCGGCATCCTGTCCGGCGGGGAACGGAACCGGTTGAACCTAGCATTGACGTTGAAGCAAGGCGGCAACCTGTTGCTGCTCGATGAACCGACGAATGACCTTGACGTCGAGACGCTGGGTTCATTGGAGAACGCGCTCCTGGAATTCCCCGGATGCGCCGTTGTGATCAGCCACGACCGGTGGTTCCTGGACCGGGTGGCCACGCACATCCTGGCCTACGAGGGCACTGAGGAAGACCCCGCGCGCTGGTATTGGTTCGAGGGGAACTTCGCGGCGTACGAGGACAACAAGGTCGAACGGCTCGGCGAGGAAGCCACCCGCCCGCACCGGGTCACCTACCGGAAACTGACCCGAGGCTGAGGGAGTGTCGTCAGCGACCAAGCATCGGCCCGCTCACATCCCACTCACATCCCGCGGATCCGCAGCATCCCCTCCTGGCCGACCGAGGCCACCAGGGTCCCGTCGGCGCCGAACATCCGCCCGATCCCCAGTCCACGCCCGCCGGAGGCACTCGGTGAGCGCTGCGCGTACAGGATCCAGTCGTCGGCCTTGGCAGGGCGGTGGAACCACATGGAGTGGTCCAGGCTCGCCGGGACCAGCCGCGGATCTCCCCAGGCCATACCGTGCTGTCGCAGTACCGACTCGAGCAGCGTGAAGTCCGCGGCATAGGCCAGCACCGCCTGATGAATCAGCGGGTCCTGGGGCAGCGTCCCCATCGTTCGCATCCAGACGTGCTGGTGGGACTGGCGCTGCGCGACCGGGGCGCCGTACAGCACGCCCTCGCAGTGGCGGATGTCGATGGCCCGGCGGGTGACCCACTCACCGCGCCGCCGGTCTTCCGATTCAGCGACGACCTGGGACAGGGTCGGCAGGCTTTCCGGGCTCGGCACCTGCGGCATCGAGTCTTGGTGATCAAGTCCACCTGCCGGCACCTGGAACGACAGGATGCCGGACATGATCGGCTTGCCCTCCTGCAAAGCCTGCACTCGCCGCGCCGAGAACGAGCCGCCGTCGCGCAACCGTTCCACGACGAACACGATCGGCGCGTCGGCGTCACCTGGTCGCAGGAAGTAACCGTGCATCGAATGCAGGACCCGGGTCGGCCCGTCCATCTCACGCATCGTCAGTCCGGCGGCCATCACTACCTGGGCCAGCACCTGGCCACCGAAGACCCGTCCGTGCGGCATCGGCTGCGAGCTGCCGATGAAGATGTCGCCCTCGGCGACGTTGTGGGTGACGGCTTGGTCGGACTCGAGCCGTGCAGAGGCGCGGCCCGCCGGCTGCAGGTCCAGGACCTGAAGCAAGTCCGTAATTGGATCTGTCGTGGGGTCGGCGCCACGCGGTGGCAGCTGGTCAGGGCTCACCCCAGCAGGCTAGATCGCGGAGGCCAGCTAGGGTGAGTGTGTCCGCAAGTCCAAACCTTATTCTGCGCGAGTCCGGACCTTGTGGCCGTGTCGGGCGTCCCAGCGGCGTGACCTCACAGGTCACCGCTGGCTCAGCGAGCCTGACAGGATGTTGTCGTGAATGTGCGTTCTGATCGCCCCTACGCGGTCGATATTTCGCTGCGTTGGTCCGACATGGATGCCTACGGCCATGTCAACAATGTCGAGTTTCTGCGTTTGCTCGAGCAAGCCCGCGTGATCGGCTTTCAGGACTGGTTCGGCGGGCGCTTCGAGGTCCTGGACCACGGCGTGGTTGTTGCACGGCAAGAGATCGAGTACCTGGCCCCGCTGGAGTTCCGGCGTGCTCCGGTCAGCATCGACATGTGGGTCTCCCGGATCGCCGGCTCGTCCTACGACCTGGGGTATGAGGTCCGTGACCCGGTCGACGTCGGTGACCAGGTGTACGCGCGGGCCGAGACGACACTGGTCTCCTACGACCTCGTTCACAACTGCCCGCGCAAGCTCACCGACATCGAGCGCGAGGTGCTCAACGAGGTCCGTGGAGAGCCGGTGGCGTTGCGCGGCCGCTCCGTCTGACCACGTGGATCATGCGCGAACCGGGGGGTGGGTACGGCGCGCCGCGGGCCACGCCAGCACCGCCACTGCGGTCGCGAGCAGCCACATCAGCACGTAGACCAACCGTCCCGCCGGGGCGTCCGACGGGGTCAACGCCGCGTAGATGGCGCCGGTGACTGAGATGCCGATCGCGCTGCCGAGCACGTCGGACAATTGCAGCGCCGAGGACGCGGCGGCGTGCTCATTAGGAGCGCTGAGCTCCAAGGTGAGCACAGACGTCGCGGACGAGATCAGCCCCATGCCGCTGATCGCGCCGGCGTGCACCAGCACCGAGGCCCGGCCAAGGAACCGCCGTCTGCCCTGCACGATGGCCCCCACGGCCCAACCGATCGAGGTGAGCGCCAGAATCACCCCCGCCACATTCACGCTCAACCCACGCAACGCGATCAACAAGGTCGGTACAAACGAGACCGCACCATTGAAGGACGCCAGCATCAGGAACCGGGTCATGATCACCGACGGCAGGCCAGCCGCCATCCGCAGCGTTCCCGCCGGCACCAGCCGAGGCAATGTCACTGCCAGACCCAACAGCCCCCCGACGGCCAGCGCCACGGTGAACGGGGTCGGTGGGCTCAGATGACTGGCGCCCCACTGGAACGCCCCGGCAGCCAACGCGAGCGCGAGCCCATTGCGCAGGGTGCGCCGGTCGACGGCGCCGGCCACCAGATCTGATCCTTTGAGCACCTCGGGACGGCCTGGTAGCCGGGCCCGTTGCAACCAGAAGCCGATCATTGTGGCTGCGGTCGTCGGCACCACCACCAGAAACACCGCCCGCCAGGACAGCACCTGCATGAGCCACCCGGCGATCAGCGGACCGACGATCGAGGGCAACACCCAGGCGGCCGCGGTCCAGCTGAACACTTTTGGACGGAGGCGATCGGGGAACGCCGAGCCGATCACGACGTACTCGGCGACCATTGCCGTCCCGGCACCCAAGCCGGACAGCAGCCGCCCCACCAGCAACATGCCGAACGAGTCCGCCAGCCCGGCGAGCAGCGACCCCGCGATGAACAGGGCCTGACCCACGAAGAGCGAAGGGGCCGCACCGCGCCTCCGGATCCAGGGTCCGGCCAGGATCGTCCCGAGCATCTGCGCGGTGAACATCAAGCTGAACGCCAACCCATACAACTTCGGTGCCCCCAGCAGCTGAGCTACCGGAGTCATCACGACCGTCACCGACATGGACTCGAAGGCGACCATGCTGACGAAAGCCACGAGGGTGAGGGTGAGCCCGACGTACCCGGCCTGCATCGGCGAGGTCGCCTCGGCCGCAACGCGCGGCGGCTCCGGGGAACGAGGGCTCACTCGCCCAGCCTAGGTCCGAGCAGGTTCACGCCAGTCACACCCACGCGCTCTGCTTAGTCGAAGCGGCCCGGACGTGCCATGACCGATGATGCAGGCATGGAACGGACACATTCCCACTCCCCGGACAGCGCTCACACGCTCGAGCGGACCATCGAGACCACCGGTTCAGGTACGGCGGCCGCCGCCCCGGAGTTGGTCATCCTGCGGTTGGCGGTCCAAACCGACCATGACCATGTCGCCGGCGCTCTGCGGCGGGCAGGGGAGCTGATGGGCAGCCTGCACCAGGTGCTGCGCCAGGCCGGCGTACCCGGCGAGCACCTGCGTACCGAGGCCCTCACCGTGCATCACCGCTTTGACCCACAACAAGACAGTCCCCGTGGGTACCAGTCCACCCAGACGCTGACCGTGATGGTGCGAACCGATGATGAAGTGCAAACCGTGGTGAGCGCGGCCGTGGAGGTCGCCGGGGACGCGTTGGCGCTGCACGGACTTGAGCAGGCCCTGGCTGATCCAGAAGCGCTGCGTCCGACGGCACGGGTCCGCGCGGTCGAAGACGCTCGCAGTAAAGCCGTCCACCTGGCGGAACTCGTCGGTCGTTCGCTGGGAGAGGTCCGGTGGGTGCGTGAAGCCTCCGATGGGCGTGCGGGTCCCGAGCCCCTGGCGTTTGGGATGTCCTTCGAGCATGCCCGCGCCGTCGCACCGATCGAACGGGGTCAGCTGACCGTGTCAGCCTCCGTCACCGTCTGTTGGGACCTCCGCTAAAACAGTTCCGGGTCTGTACTGCGGGTCGAGGTGAGCACCCGACGATCGCCCCTGAGCGACCGTCTTCAGGGCGTGGCTGGGACCGACTCCTCGCGCAGCTGCGCCAGCACGGCACCGACGACCCGGAACGCTTCCAAACCGACCGGCATGCCGCAGTACACGGCGGTCTGCATGAGCACCTCCCGGATTTCGGTTTCGCTGAGCCCGTTGCGAACCGCACCCCGGACATGCACGGCAAGTTCGTGATGGTGTCCGAGTGCGGCGAGCAGACCCAGATTCAGCACGCTGCGACTTCTGCGGTCCAGACCCGGACGAGCCCAGATTTCTGCCCACGCGTAGTCCATGACCAACTCCTGCATGGGCAGCGTGAACTCGTCGGCTTCCTCCAGGGACCGGGCGACATGCGTCTCGCCAAGGACCTCGGTGCGGATCCGGCGGCCTTGCTCACGTCGAGTCTCGTTGCTCATGTGGTTGCCTCCTGCGCTTGCCCGGGTGGTCGTCGCCATCTCCGGCCCATGGGCGGGAGATGGCTGGGTCGTCCTGGGAGTTTGTCGCCGTTTGCCGCCCGTGGGGGATGCGGCTGGGCCGTGCTGTGCAAAGACTGGAGTGCTCAGCGCGGCGGCGACGCGGGCAGCGAGTCGCCCGGTTCGAGGGCGTTGATCATCGCTTCCGCGGCGTGTTCGAAATAGGTCCAGAGCGCCTCGGCCTCGGCGGGCGGCATGGACACCTGGTCCATCGCCGCGCGCATGTGCGACAACCAGTGATCGCGCATCCTCGGGGTCACCGCGAACGATGCGTGCCGCATTCGCAGCCGCGGGTGACCACGTTGCTGCGAGTACGTGGTTGGGCCGCCCCAATATTGTTCCAGAAACATTTGCAGTCGGTTCGCCGCCGGACCTAAATCCTTCTCGGGATACATCGCCCGTAGTTCGGGGTCACCGGCCACTCCCTCGTAAAAGGTGCGCACCAGCGCCACGAACACCTCGTGCCCGCCCATCCGCTCGTATGCAGTCTGCTTGCTCATCCCAATGAGTGTGCCAGGGCTGGTACGTCGTTCCAGCCTCGCGGACCGCATCCATCGGTTCTGGGGTCACGGGGCGGGCGTCGGCGGCGTGGCGGTCATCGGCCCGAACGTCGGGGTGGGTGCCTTGATCCCGGCACGGTGGAACGCCACGATCGCCCGCTGCCGGATCTCCCGCTGCACGGCGAAGTGCTCGTTCGGCTCGCATTTAGCAAGGACTCGCAACGTCACTGCGTCGCCGGAGACGGTCTCCACGCCGAGCACATTCGGTTCTTCGAGCAGGGACCCGGACCATCGCTCGTCGTGATCCATCTCGGATAGCGTCTGGCGAAGCGTGGTCAGCGCCTCCGTAGGCTGACCTCCTCGACGGTGCCGTTCGCTTCACCGACATCGATGACGTCTCCAACGCCGTACTGGTCTTCGAACATCATGAACAAGCCGGACAGAAAGTCTTTGACCAGGCTTTGCGCCCCGAACGCGACCGCGACGCCGCCCACCCCCGCTGAGGCCAACAGCGGGGACAGGTTGATGTGCAACTGGTCGAGCACCAGGAGTGCGGCCATCGACCAGATCACCACTGACGCACCGTTGCGCAGCACTGACCCGAGCGTGGTGATTCGCCGGTCGTGGCGGTCCTGGTCGATCAGGCCGCTGCGGCTCAGCATCCGCGCTGCCCGGCGGGCCTGCCGTTTGACGATGGGCAGCTGATCGGTGGCGACCCGGGTGGTGCCCGCCGACTCAGCCTCCCGGCGATCGATCGCCGATTCAACGAACTTGTCGATGGCCCGATGCACCAGCCAACGAAGCAGGAATGCGCCCAGCAGGATGATCACGACGGCGAGCGGGACACCCACGAACCATTCCCAGGCACCCGACCAGGTCAACGTTGGGCCAGCAAACGCCATGGCGTCATTGTCCCTGACCCACGCCCGATCCGACGCCGGGTCCAGCGCAGCCCGTCTCGCCGAAACCCGCGGCCGCCCATGCACCTCGGGCCCTGGTTAGGATCGTGGCGCTGTCCGTTCCTGCGAAGGGCCACCCCGTGACTTCCACTCCTCCGTCTCGCGCACTGGCCGAACTGGCCCGAGCGTACGGCGTCGCCACCGAGTACTGGGACTGGCGTAACCGTCATGCCATGGTCAGTGCGGAGACGATCATCGCGGTGCTGGCTGCCATGGGCGTGAAGGTCGCCAGCGACGAGGACGCCGCGGAAGCCGTGAACGCTGCTTTTTTGCGGCCGTGGCGGCGCCGACTGGCCCCGTTCACCATGACCCGCCTTGGCACCTCGCCCTGGCTGCCGGTGCACGTCCCGCACGGTGAGTCGGTGAAGGTCTGGGTGGAGTTGGAGGACGGCGGCGCGCCGCGCGAGCTGACGCAGGTCGACCATTGGGTAGAACCGCGACCGGTGGACGGCGCCCTGGTCGGGCAGGCGACCTTCCAGATCCCGGGCGACCTGCCGATCGGCTACCACGTGCTGCATGCCCAGATGTCCGGCCAGGACGTGGCCACCGGGCATCTGGTCGTCGCGCCGAATGCGGTCCCGCTGCCGGCCTCGGTCGACGAGCACGGGGCGTTCGGGCTGACCAGCCAGATCTATTCGGTCCGCTCGCAGCGGTCCTGGGGAGTGGGGGATTTCTCCGACCTTGCCGAGATGGCGATCTGGTCGGCCCGCAGCCTGGGTGCAGATTTTGTGCTGGTCAATCCGATCCACGCCGCCGAGCCGATCGAACCGCTTGAACCCTCACCGTATCTGCCCACCTCCCGACGCTTCGTCAACCCGATCTACTTACGCGTCGAGGAGATCGACGAGTGCTCGTACTTGTCGACGAAGGACAGCGTCAAGCTTGCTGACCTTGCCGGACAGGCCCGTGGCCTGAACCGGTTCGACACGATCGACCGGGACGGCGCGTGGAGCGCGAAACGTGCCGCGCTCGAGCTGATCTACCGGCAGCCGCGCTCACCCCGGCGCCAGGACTCCTTCGACAGATTCCGCTCGGAAGAGGGTCAGGGACTGGTCGACTTCGCCACCTGGTGCGTGCTCGCCGAGCAGCACGGCCCTCGGCCGCACGAGTGGCCGGAAGGTTTCGGCGCCCCCCAAGCGCCGGCCGTGCTCGAGCTGGCCGACGAGCAGGCCGACCGAGTGATGTTCTGGATGTGGTTGCAGTGGCTGCTGGACCTGCAGTTGGCCCGGGTGCAGACCGACTGCAAGGCAGCCGGCATGTCGATCGGGGTGATGCAGGACCTGGCCGTCGGGGTCCACCCCGACGGGGCCGACAGCTGGGGTCTGGGCGACGCCCTGGCGCGTTCGGTCAACGTGGGCGCGCCGCCGGACGCCTACAGCCAGCGCGGTCAGGACTGGAGCCAGCCGCCGTGGCGTCCCGACAAGCTTGCGGAGCAGGCCTACCTGCCCGTCCGGGAACTGCTGCGTAACCAGCTTCGCAACTCCGGTGGCCTGCGCATCGACCACATCATCGGCCTGTTCCGGTTGTGGTGGGTGCCCAAGGGCTGCGAGCCGATCGAAGGCACCTACGTGCGGTACGACCATGAGGCGCTGATCGGGCTCCTCGTGCTCGAGGCCTACCGGGCCGGCGCCATCATCGTTGGCGAGGATCTGGGCACCGTGGAACCGTGGGTCCGCCACTACCTCGCGGCCCGGGGCATCCTGGGGACCTCGATCCTCTGGTTCGAGGTGACCGAGGCCGGGCAGCCCAGGCGCGCCGAGGACTACCGGCGGCTATGCCTGGCGTCGGTGACCACCCATGACCTGCCTCCCACCGCCGGATACCTCACCGGTGAGCACATCAAGGTCCGCGCCGAACTCGACCTGTTCACCCGCAGCGTGGAGGAGGAGACCGCGCAGGATGAAATCGAGCGGGACCGGATGCTCGCCGTTCTGCACGAGCGTGGGCTGCTCGGGCCAAACCCCGAAGTGGACACCATCGTCGAGGCGTTGCACCGGTACCTCTCCTGGACCCCGGCCCTGCTGATCGGCATCGCGGTACCCGACCTGACTGGAGACCGCCGGGTGATGAATCAGCCAGGCACCGACGAGGAGTACCCGAACTGGCGGCTGCCGCTTGCCGGTCCCGACCGGCGCCCGGTGATGCTCGAGGAGCTCATGAGCTCCGAACGGGCCAAGCGGCTGGCCGAGTGCGTCGGGCGGGGCCGACGCCCGCTGTAAGGGCAGCCCGCGTCGACGCCAGCGGGCAGGCCAATGGGCCTACTCGTGGGCCGACCCAGCGTTACCGTGACGACAGGTCATCCCAGTGATTGCAGGGTCACGGATGGCTCGTCGCGGCAGTCGGCGGTGGGTTGTCGACGGCGGCCCGCTCAGCTGTTGTCGTGCAGCCGTTCGGTCCGTCCGGGGGCTTGGTGCACGGCACGCACCGGCAACAACAAGAGCAGTCCCGCGAGCAGCACCACCATCAGACCGAGGATGCCCCAGGGTTGGGCGTTGCCCTCAGGACCCATGACCCAGCGTCCGAATCCGATGGACAACCCGAACATCCACGGCGCCAAAAAACTCACCGCGCGCCCCGTGGTGGCGTAGAGGCCGAAGATCTCACCATCGCGCTCCGCCGGGATCACCCGGGCCAGGAACGAGCGGGACGCCGACTGGACCGGCCCGACGAAGACGACCAACGCCAGCCCGAGCGTCCAGAACACCATCGCCCCGCGACCTTGCAAAGCAAAGACGCCCGAGCCGACGGCGATCATCGATCCCAGCGACACGACCATGACTCGCTTCGGCCCGAAGCGGTCATCGAACCATCCCGAAGCGACCGTCGCCAGGCCCGCCACCACGTTGGCGACGATGCCGAACAGCAACGCGGTCTCTTTGGTGAACCCGTACGAGCCGACCGCCACGACGCTGCCGAACGCGAAGATCCCGGCCAGGCCGTCCCGGAACACTGCCGAAGCGATCAAGAATCTCAAGGTGTCGGGGTGCTCGCGACGCAAAGCCATGATCGTGTGCCACAACCGCCGGTACGCCGCAGCGATCATCGAGGGGCGCAACACCGACCCAGTCCGGGCCGAGTCTGTCTCACCCGGGCCGCCGACCTGCGGTGCGTCCCGATCCCGCCGACGCCTCATGACGACAAGCAGCGGCGTCATGCTTACCCCGAACCACGTCGCGGCGACCAGCATGGAAACCCTGACGTCCATCCCGTCGGCGGCGGTCACCCCGAACCAACCAACATCGGGATCGATGAACCCGAAGTACAGGATGAGCAGCAGCAGGATCCCTCCGACGTACCCGGCGCCCCAGCCCATTGCGGATACCCGCCCGACCGTGGCAGGTGTGGAGATCCGATTCAGCAGGGCGTTGTAGTTCACCCCGGCCAGTTCTTGAAAGACCGAGCCCAAGCCGAGCAGTCCAACGCCGAGCCACAGGTACGCGGGCTCCGGGCGCACGAAGTACAACGCGTAGGACACGATCAGCACCACGGTGCTGTAGACGCCCAGCCAGAACGTGGCCCGCCCGCTCCGGTCGGAGCGTTGCCCAGTGAGCGGAGCGATCAACGCGATGATCAACCCGGCGATTCCCAACCCCACCGCCAGCGCCCCGCTGGTCGTGTCCTTGTCCCCGAACGCCGAACTCGTCAGGTAGACGGTGAACACGAAGGTTGTGATCACCGCGTTGAAAGCCGCACCACCCCAGTCGTACGCCGCCCAGACCAGGACCTGCTTGGTCAGCAGGCGACTGTCGGCCGCACTCGAAGGTGCCCCCGACGCCGCGGCTGCCCACTTGCGTCGTACGACGTCTCTGGTCGGATCGCGGCCTTCAGCGCTCACGCAGCGCGTCCCGGGTTTGGGCGGCCAGCGCGCGTTTGACGACGTCCCGGTTCTCCGAGACCAGCCTGATCAAGCCGTCCTGAGCGTCGGAGTTGTCCTGGAGCCAGGCTTTCGTCGCCGCCAGCAAGTGATCATTGGCCAGCCGCACCGGATAGAACCCCTCCACGATGGACTCGGCGATGGCATGCGTTCGACTTTCCCAGATCTCACGCAACGCGGCGTGGTACAGCTGGACATAGGGCTGGAGCAGGGTCAGGTCATGCACCCGGCCGAAGCCTTGCCAGAGGGCGTCAACGGTCTGATTCGGGAGCCCGATCGTGTCGACGGCCTCGTGCCAAGCCTGCGCCTTGGTCTGCGCGGTCGGTCTGGCAGCGAGTGCTCGGGCGGCGCGTTCCCTTCCGGTGGCGGTGTTGTCACGCTCGGACTCGGCCGCGATGTCCGCGTCGCCGGCGGCGCCTGCCGCGACCAGTCCGGTCAGCAGCGACCAGCGCATCTCCGTGTCCAGCGTCAGCCCGGGAAGACTGGCCGCGCCGTCGTACAACCCGCGCAGCCATTCGAGGTCCTGCGGTGCGGAGGCGAACAGGGCGAACGACCCGACAACCTGCAACTGTCGGTCGGTGCCGGGCTCGGCTCGCTGCGCCAGCACGCGCAACGCATCGGTGACGGTTCGTAGCGTGGCGGCTCGGGCCGGCGGCGCGACGTACATCGTCACGGTCGTGCGCAGTTGGGCCAAGAGGGTGCGCAGCAGGGTTGAGTCGTGCTCGAGTGCCAGGGCCCGCAGTGCAAGCTCGACGAAATCTCGGCCGGCCATCTCGGCGTCCCGGGTCATGTCCCAAGCGGCACCCAAGACCAGCGCCCGGGCCAGGCTGTCCGGCATGTTCGTGAGGTGCGCAAGCGCGCTGGCCAGCGAGTGCTCATCGAGCCGGATCTTGGTGTACGCCAGGTCCTCGTCGTTGACCAGCAGCAGGTCTGGACGAGGCCGGCCGACCAGGTGCGGCAATGGCGTCCACGCACCATCGATGTCGGTCTCCAGGTACTCGGTCCGGCACAGCACCTGCCCACCGCCCGGAGCGGGCTGGACGTCGTACCGGCCGATGCCGATCCGGTGTGGTCGCAAGGTTGGATGCGCAGCCGGGGCTGTCTGCTCCAGGTAGGCCGCCGTGATGATGCCTGCCGCGTCGGTGGTCAGCTCGGCGCGGACCGTGTTGACGCCCGCCGTTTCCAGCCATTGCTTGGACCATCCGACCAGGTCGCGCCCCGAGGTCGCCTCGAGTTCGGCAAGCAGGTCCGCCAGCCGGGTGTTCCCCCAGGCATAGCGTTGAAAGTACGCCCGTAGACCGGCGACGAACGCCTCCCGGCCGACGTACGCCACCAATTGTTTGAGCACTGAGGCGCCCTTGGCGTAGGTGATGCCGTCGAAGTTGACCTGGACGTCTTCCAGATGACGGATGTCCGCGGCGATCGGATGCGTCGAGGAGAGTTGATCTTGGCTGTAGGCCCACGCCTTCTCGGCGATCGCAAAGGTGGTCCACGCGGAAGTCCAACTCGTCGCCTCGGCCTGACAGGTTGTCGAGGCCCACTCGGCGAACGATTCGTTCAGCCACAGGTCGTCCCACCAACGCATGGTGACCAGATTGCCGAACCACATGTGGGCCAACTCGTGCAGGATGGTCAGGGTGACCAGATTGCCGAACCACATGTGGGCCAACTCGTGCAGGATGGTCAGTGCCCGACGCTCCACCAGGGCGTCAGGCACCTTGGCCCGGAACAGATACATCTCGTTGAGGGTGACCGCCCCCGCGTTCTCCATTGCCCCCATGTTGTATTCCGGGCAGAACACCTGGTCGTATTTCTCGAACGGGTAGCGGTGGGCGAACATCCGGGCGAAGAACTCAAAACCGCGCCGCGTTACGTCAAGGATCTGCTCGGCCTGCAGGTACGACGCAAGCGAACGACGGCAGTACACACCGAGCGGGATCACCCGGTCACCGTCGAGGACCTGGCTGGTCACCCCTTGGTAGGGACCCGCAATGAGCGCGGTGATGTAGCACGACATCACCGGTGTCGGCTCGAAGCACCAGGTCGCGGTCGTCGGGTTCCCGTCGGCGCCGATCGAGTCCAGCTGTGGCTGCGGTGTTGGGGTCGGCTGGTTGGAGATGACCGCCCATTCGGCCGGTGCCGTGATGGTGAACGCGAAGGTGGCCTTGAGATCCGGTTGCTCGAAGACAGGAAACACTCGGCGGCAGTCGGCCACCTCAAACTGGGTGTATAGGTAGGTCGCGCCATCGACTGGGTCGACGAACCGGTGCAATCCTTCGCCGGTGTTCATGTAGCGGCCGGTGCCCCGGATGAGCAGTTCATTGTGTTCGGCGAGGTCGGGCAGGGTGATCCTCGAGTCCGAGAACGACGTACTCACGTCGAGCGCCAGCCCATTGAGCTGAACAGACTCCACGGATGCTCCGATGAAGTCGATAAAGGTGTCGATGCCTGGCTCGAAACAGTCGAACTGCACGGTGGTGGCGGTGTGGAACGTCGTCGAGCCCGTCGTGAGGTCGAGCGCGACCTGATAGCGAAGGACCTGCAGCTGCGACGCCCGAAGTGCCGCCTCGTCTCGAGTCAGATTTATACCGGGCACTGCCCCTCCTGGATTGCTCGGCGCCGGGTGGGGGGCGCCCGGGTTTGTTGTGCACATCCTTCCATGCCAGCTATCTACCCACGCCCGGATTGGCGCGTATCCGGTTGCTGGCACAGGATGGCGCCATGACCGCTGTGCAGATGTGGTTCGATCCGATTTGCCCCTGGGCCTGGCTGACGTCTCGCTGGCTCGGGGAGGTGGAGAAGGTGCGCGAGATCGAGGTGACCTGGTCAGTGATGAGTCTATCGATGCTGAACGAAGCGCAGGATCTTGAGCCGGACTACCGAGCGCTGATGGACCAGTCGTGGGGCCCTAGCCGGGTGATCACCGCCGCTGCGAGAGACCACGGCCCGGCCGTCATCAAGGCGCTCTATGACGCCATGGGGACGCGGTTGCACCCTGGCGGGATGTCAGACCAGCCGCGCGTGATCGCTGAATCGCTAGCCGAGGTCGGGCTGCCTGCCGAGCTCTCTCGATACGCGGACACGGCAGAGATCGACGAGGTACTACGCCGATCGCACCGACAGGGGGCGTCCCGATCGTGAGTATCGGCGGCGTCGCGTTCTTCGGCCCGGTGGTGAGCCCGGCGCCCAAGGGAGACGACGCCGGGCGGTTGTGGGACGGCTGCCTGCTTGTCGCAGGCACACCTGGCTTTTACGAGCTGAAACGGACTCGCACCGTTGGACCCAGCTTTGATTGAATCAGCAGGAGGGAGATCCATGAGGGTGCATATCGGTGGAGATCACGCGGCCTACGAACTGAAGACCGCGTTGGTGGCGCACCTACGAGCCGCCGGCCACGATGTGGTCGACCATGGGCCCGAGCAGAAGACCCCCGGCGACGATTACCCCAGGTATGTCATCCCAGCGGCACAAGGGGTTGCCGGTGAGCCAGGGTCGTTGGGGATCGTGCTCGGTGGTTCGGGCAACGGTGAGCAGATCGCCGCCAACAAAGTCGCCGGGATCCGAGCGATCCTCGCGCACAGCGTTGAGACCGCGCGGCTGGGCCGGGAGCACAACGACGCCCAGGTGATGGCGATCGGCGCCCGGATGACGCCGATCGAGGCGGCCAAGGAGTTTGTCGACGTCTTCGTCAACACCCCGTTCACCCAGGATCCGCGACACGTGCGCCGGATCGACCAAGTGCTGGCGTACGAACGAGACGGCGTCCTTCCGGATTAAGCGAGCAAAACCGCGAACGCTTCGAGGCACACGCTGCCCAACGATCACTCTGTTCGATGGACACCGGGTGGCAAGGCCGAGGATTGAGCATGTTGTACGTCGTGCATCGAGCGGGCCTGCAGCACGTACGGACTTCGTCAAGCGACGGGTTTCGGGTCACTCGGCACGGGTAGTGGTGCCCAGAGGCTGGCCAACGCCAGCCGGCTGGACTACACGAAAGGACCCGTGACCATGTCACAGCCGTACGAGAGCCCCCGAGTCGATGCCGCCGAATCGGTGACTCCGCTCGGGAGGCCAGACGTGACCGACACCTTCGCGGCGACCGCCGACAGCGGGGGGAGCGACCCGGACGCCGAGATTCAGGGCAAGGCCGCAGCCGCGAAGGAGCAGGCTGCAGGCGTCGCCGCGGATGCCAAGGACCAGGCCGCCTCGGTGGCAGCCGATGCGCGAGAGCAAGGCGCAGGTGTCGCTGAGCAGGCCAAAGAGCAGGTTGCCGATGTCGGGGCAGAGGCGAAGGCCGGCGGCGAACACGTTGCCGATGTGGCCAAAGAAGAGGCCCGCCAGGTCGCCGCCCACGCCGGCGAGCAGGTCAAGACCGTGATGGCCAACGCGCGGACCGAGCTGAACCAGCAGGTCAACGAGCAGCAGAACCGACTCGTCGAGATGCTCAAAGGCCTCGGCGACGAGCTGAACGCGATGGCTACCGGTCAGCCGGCGCCGGCCTCATCTCAGGGGCTGGCCGCCGACCTCGCGACGCAGGGAGCCAACCGTGTCGAGGGGATCGCCAACTTCTTGGCGCAACGGGATCCGAGCGACGTGGTGGCCGAACTGACCCGTTACGCTCGCCGGCGACCTGGCATGTTTTTGATGTTGGCCGGTGTAACCGGCGTGGTTGCCGGGCGAATGACCCGCAGCTTGCGCGATGACTCGACGCAGCCGCAGCAGCCGTCCCCAGCGGCGTCCGGCGCAGGCACACATCGCCTCGTGGCCGACTACAGCATGTCCGATACGGCGACCATGCCGACCGGATACGGTGCCGCGGTGCCCCCACCGGTGACTGAAGCCGACGTCCATGGGCAGGGTCTGAATGCCGGTGAGAGGCTTAGCCGTGAGCAGGGGCTAACCCCGTGAGCGCCTCTGTTCCCGAAACGAATCGGGCCACGGAGGCGCACCACGACGCGACCTCTGTAGGAGATCAGAGCCACTCGATCGGAGAGCTGCTCAGCAGCGTCACCTCTGATCTGTCCACCCTGATGCATCAAGAGTTGGAGCTGGCCAAAGCCGAGGCCAAGCAGTCCGCCACGAAGGCGGGCAAGGGCGCCGGCATGTTCGCGGGCGCCGGTCTGGCAGCCAACCTGATGCTGACGTTCGCCTCCTTGGCCTTAGCCTGGCTCATCGGTGCTTGGCTCGGCGGCAGCCTCGGTTGGGGTGCCCTGGTCGTCGCACTCATCTGGGGCGTTGTCGCCGCAGTACTGGCCCTGCGGGGCAAAAAAGAAATGCAGGACATAGGGATGCAGCAGACCGCAGAGTCGGCTGCCAAGATCCCGAATGCGCTGAAGGGAAATGAGTGAGATGACGATGAGCCAAGACCCCGACGAGATCCGGGCCGAGATCGAGCAGACCCGCCGTGACCTGAGTCGCAACGTCGATGCGCTGACCGAATCGGTCAAGCCCGGCAATGTCGCGCGTCGGCAGGGCCAGAGGGTGACTGATGCCGTGATGGGTGTCAGGGAGCGGGTCATGGGCAGTGCTGACGACGACGGGTCTGGTCGCTTCGGGCAGCTGTCTGAGGATGCGAGCCAGCGCGTCTCGGAGCTGCACGACGCCGCCGGGCAACGCGTGACCGATGCGCAGCAGGCGGTGGCGGGGGCGCCCGCTGCTGCTCGTCGCCAGGCCCAGGGAAACCCGCTCGCGGCCGGGCTCATCGCCTTGGGTGCGGGGTGGCTGATCGGTTCGTTGCTGCCCTCCTCCCAGCGCGAACGCGAGCTGTCGGTAGAGCTGAAGGACCGCGCCGCTCCACTGACGCAGGAGGTCAAGACGATCGCTACTGACACCGGCGCGACCCTCCGTCCAGGCGTGCAGGAGGCGGTGGACTCGGTCAAGGAGGTGGCTACCGACGCGGCGGGACGCGTCAAGGCCGAGGGGCAGAGCGCGGCCGACGACGTGGTGCACTCCGCGAAGGAAGCGAAGGACAACGTGCAGACCTCCGCAGTGCAAGCCAAGGACTCGGTCCAGGAGTCCACGCAGGGGGCCAAGGACACGTTGCAGGGCTCTGCCGACCACGCAAAGGACAGCGTCAAGGACGCTTGATCCGCTGTGCCGCCGTCCATGGGCGCCGTACCCCGGTCGGGGTACGGCGCCCAGGTGCGAACCGGCAGAGGTTCAGCACCCGGCTGGAGCGGCTGGCGCAGCTGTGCACGGACCTGCTCTACCCTTAGGAGCATCACGGGCTGTGGCGCAGCTTGGTAGCGCGCGTGCTTTGGGAGCACGATGTCGCAGGTTCAAATCCTGTCAGCCCGACGAAAGTTTCCCCAGGTCAGACCTCATTTCGGGCCTGACCTGGGGGGACTACGTGCCATGAGCGTGCCACCGACCTATAACACCTCGTGAACTGCCATGCCGGAAGCCAGGAGCAATCCGAGGTCGGCGCGGTCGCGATGGGTGTCCATCCCCCTGCCCGCCGTCACCTTTCGCCGCCATAATGGGCAGTCAGGGCTCAGGCTGACATGCCAACGGGGTCCGGAAGGAGCGTCATGGTCACCCAATGGAACGGGCACGTCGTCGTGGGTGTCGATGGTTCGTCGTACGCTTTCGGGGCGGTCGACTGGGCTGCGGACTGGGCTTCGGTTCACGGTATGCCGCTCGGTCTGATCGCCGCCCAGGAGGCCCAGTTTGCGGCTCGCAGCGCGTCGATCGCTGAGCACGCCGAACGCGTTGGACAGCAAAACGCCGAGAGTGACCTTGCCGAGGCGCAAGCACGCGTCGAAGCGCGACGCCCGGGCCTGCAGGTGCGCGCCGAGGTGGTGAACCTCGGAGCGGCGGCGGCGCTCACCGACGCCAGCGAGGACGCCGCGCTGCTGGTCATCGGCAACCGCGGCTTAGGCACGATCAAGGAGAAGGTCCTCGGCGGGGTCGCCTCCGAAGTGGTCACGTATGCGACGTGCCCAGTCGTGACGGTGCCGCACGGTATCGAGCGGCCTGACGGTGACCTCGTCGTTGGTCTGGATGGATCCGAGTGCGCTGCCAAGGCAGCCGAGTTCGCCTTCGAACACGCTGCGTTGAGCGGGGCGAAAGTCGTCGCGGTCTCGGTGTGGAACTTCGACGTACGCGCTCGTACAGGCACGGCCGGTCTGATCCCCGTGCCGAACCTCGATGCGGTCGAGGAAGACATGCGGGACGCGCTTGAGGAATGGGTGGCGCCGTTGCGTGAGCGGTTCCCCCAGGTGCCGGTGGAAACCAGGGCGATCCGCGGCCACGCTGCGACGGCGTTGCTGGACACTGCCGACGCCGTCGCCGCTCTGCTGGTGGTCGGCAGTCGCGGGCGGGCTGGCTTCCTGCGCCTGCTGCTGGGGTCGACCGGCCAAGATGTCGTTCGCGCGGCTCGCGGTGCCGTCGCGGTCGTCCGATAAGCGGTGGTCCGATAAGCGGTAGGCCCGCCTCCCGCCATACGGTCAAACACCCGCGGTCCTGACCCCTTGAGATGGGCAGGACTGCGGGTGTTTGACCGTCTCGTTGAGCGGGGGCCCTAGCGGGCGCTCCTGCCGGTGGCCAAGCGCACGATGGCGAGCAGGATGCTGGCGCCCACAATTGCGGTAAGCATGCTGAAGATCAATCCACCCCCAGCTACGTCGACGCCGGCCAGCGTAAGCAGGAACCCGCCGAGCAGACCGCCGACAACACCGACAACGATGTTCAACCCGATGCCTTGCTGTGCATCGGTGCGCATGAGCTTGCTGGCGATCCACCCGGCGATGCCGCCGAGCACGATCCAACCGATGATGCCCCAGGTGATCATTGGTGTTTCCTTTCATTAGACAAGTGACCAAGCGATCACGTGAACTGTGTTAGCCCGTTCATCTTGCAGCACGATGAGCAGCGTCGTACATCGGGCCGCACACCCATACCGCCCACCGCAGCCGATGGCCATCGGTGAGGAGATCAGCCAGACGCCTGGGCGCAGCCGTTGGGGCGGACGATTGCGACCGGGCAGTGCGCGCCCTGGAGAACGTCACGGCTCGTCGAGCCGAGCAGCAGGCCGGCAAACCCACCTTCACCGCGGCTGCCCACGACCAGGATGTCGGCGCGCTCCGCGATGCGGCACAGCTCGATGGCCGGGTGGCCTTGCAGCCACCTCCGTTCCACACAAACGTCTGGGTAGCGCCGGATCCAGTCCTGCAGCGTAGCTTCTATCCGATGAGGCAGGACATCCCGCCGTTGGACCGGCGCCGCGGACCGTTCGTTGCCGAGCAGGACGTTGTCGGGCGAAGCGGTGACGTGGACCGCGGTGAGCGGTCGAGCCCACAGCGTGGCCATTGCAAAGGCGAGATCGGCTGCGGCATGGCTGTCGTGTCCGCCGTCGAGACCGACCACCACGTGTCCCGCGCGGTCACTGGATTGCTCCTCGGATGGCTCGCTGGGACATACGACGACGGTGCATGCAGCGTACGCCGAGACATCGGCGGCGACGCTCCCCAGCAAGACGTCCGCCCATCGGCCGACACCGTGCTTGCCGACGACGACCACGTGCGCGGCGGCGCTCAGCCTGACCAGCGCGGCGGCAGGGGAGGTCCACGCGATGTCAAGAGCCATGGGCAGGTCGGGGTGCCGCGATGCCGCACCGGCGGCCTGACGGATGAGCAACGAATGCAGTTCATGTCGTACCCGGCCGTGGCTCAGCTCGGACCGGGCCGCCAACGGGTACGCCGTGACCAGCCGCAGCGGCAAGCCCCCGCGGTGTGCCCAATCCGCGGCCCACTGCACGGCCGTCGAGGATTCCGGTGAGCCGTCCACGCCGACAACCACGCCGACGAACTGGTCGCGCGCCCGAGCGCTGACGGTTCGAGCGGTGAGGGTGTGGTGGGAGGCCATCGAGCTGCTCCTGCGCTTATCGTCGGTCGCAACCCAATCGTCGCCGCGTAGGGCCGGTGAACCCAGGGGGGCCGACACCCATCTGCCCCGTTTCCAAGAGCCAAGCAACCGTCTCGGGTTTGCTCATCGTTTGCGAGGTCTCCCAGGATGGGCTGCGGGTGAGGAGTCCGATGTTCTGGAAACTGTTCGGCACCATGGCGGTCCTTCTGGCAGTGGCGCTGGTCTTGCTGGTCGTCTCCCCGACGTCCGTGGCCTACCCGCTGGAACCGCGCGAGGCAGTAGAACTCGCGGGCGGTTTCATCGTGCTGCTGGCGGCAGCCGCCTGGGTGCTGCACTCAGGTCTGCGGCCGCTGGCGGAGCTGCGGCGGGCCATGGACCGCCGCGATGCCCTGCGTCAGCCTGAGCGGGTTCCGGTGCGCCGCGACGACGAGGTGGGACGGGTGGCCTTGGCCTACAACGGCTTGCTGGATCGGCTGGCCTCAGAACGGTCACGGTCCTCCGCGTTAGCTGTCAGTGCGCAAGAAGATGAACGCCGTCGGCTCTCGCGCGAGTTGCATGACGAGGTCGGCCAGACCCTCACCGCGGTGCTGTTGCGGTTGCAGCGTCTGCGCGATCAGGCGCCTATCGACCTCCTCGAAGACGTCGCCCATGCCCAGGACGTGACGCGCACGGCGCTGGATGAGGTACGGCGAATCGTGGCCCGGTTGCGCCCTGGGGTCTTGGACGACCTCGGGCTGGTGGCGTCGCTGACGGCGCTGTCCACTGAAACGGCTCAGCACGGTGGACTCGTCGTACGCCGATCCATCGACCACATCCCCGGTACGACGTCGGAGCAAGACCTGGTCGCCTATCGGGTGGCCCAAGAGGCCCTCACCAATGTCGTGCGGCATGCGGAGGCTACCGAAGTGTCGGTGAGCCTGGCGCACTTTAGCGGAGGGTTCACGCTGGATGTGGCCGACAACGGCGTCGGCGTGAGCGGGCCTGCGGGAAACGGCCTGATCGGCATGGAGGAGCGGGCCATTCTGGTCGGAGGTACGCTCGACATCGGCCGCGCTCCCGGGGGTGGCACCCGGGTACGTCTGTTCGTGCCTCGAAGCACTACCGACGATCGCCAGGAGCCGACGCCATGATCAAACGCCCGGACGCCGCCAAGGTACTCCTCGCCGACGACCACGCGCTGGTGCGTCAAGGCGTCCGGATGATTCTTGACACTCAAGCCGATCTTGCCGTCGTCGCCGAGGTCGACAATGGCGCCGCAGCCGTCGAACGCCTCGTGGAAGGTGGAATCGACCTCGCGATCCTCGACGTATCAATGCCGCGGATGACAGGGTTGCAGGCAGCGAAAGAGATTCAACGACGTCGCCTCGATGTGGCAGTCCTGATGCTTTCGATGCACGACAACGAGCAGTACCTTTTCGAGGCGCTCAAGGTCGGTGCCGCCGGGTACGTCCATAAATCGGTCGCGGATCGGGATTTGATCACCGCGTGCCGGGCAGCCCTGCGTGGTGAGCCGTTCCTGTATCCAGGTGCCATCAGCACCCTGATCCGCGAGTTCTTGAATCGAGGATCGGATCCCGATGACGAGGCATCCCTGCTGACGCCTCGTGAGGAGGAGGTGCTGAAGCTGATCGCCGAGGGGCACGCCGGCAAGGAGATCGCCCAGCTGTTATTCATCAGCCCGAAGACGGTCGAGCGGCACCGGGCGAATCTCTTGGCCAAGCTGGGGCTGAAGGACCGTCTGGAACTGACGCGATACGCGATCCGCGTTGGCTTGATCGAGGCGTGAGGACGACCCTGCTCAGACCTGGCCTGCGGTCTGGAGCCTAGCCGTGAGCATGATCGCCGCGCTGGCCGTCCTGGCCGCGTCGGTGGCGTTCGCTCCGGTGTGCAATGCCCGCCTCGGCCGGTCCGCGGGATGGCCGCTTGCGGCGGCGTACCTGCTGGCCACGGCCGCGCTCTGGCCAGTTGTGACCGGGGTGCTGGCCGGCGACCGGCCGGCCTGGTCGACGCCGTGGGTGCCCGCGCTAGGGGTGAACCTCGCGCTTCGTGCCGACGGGTTGGGGGTCGTCTTCGCCCTGATCGCCTTGTTCATCGGGGCGGTGGTCTTCGCCTACTCGACGCGCTATCTCGGCTCCGGCTCGCAGCTCAGCTTCTACCTGGTGATGACTGCGTTCACGTTCTCGATGGTCGCTTTGGTGCTCGTAGATGACCTAGTGCTGCTGTTCATCTGCTGGGAGCTGACCTCGCTGTCCTCGTTCCTGCTGATCGCCCGGTCGGGGCATGCCGGTGAGTCCGCCTCGATGCGCACCTTGCTGATCACCTTCATCGGGGGTCTGGCGTTGCTGGCCGCAGTCGCGGTCATCGTGACCCGCACAGGTACGACCTCGCTGAGTGCCGCGTTGGCTTCGCCGACCTGGCGGGATGACCCCGGGTTCGCCACAGTGACCGC
>CAJDXD010000001.1_pt1 | contig 19892 bp, 9 predicted proteins | sample 7391761 | NCBI WGS metagenome assembly CAJDXD01 (sample SAMEA7055743, study PRJEB34461) | soil metagenome | biome: terrestrial ecosystem; feature: Peninsula; material: soil | place: Antarctica | collected 2016
GGTAGGCGGTGGTACCGACGCCAGTGGAACCGTGGCCGGTCAGCGGGCGCTCCTGACTGTTGATGTGGGTAGCGATGCCGCGGGTGCCTGGGTGCGTTGTTGGACCCAGGGTTTCGATCACACCACTGGTACGCGCTACCATCTGGATGGCGGCGCCGGGCTGGTGGACGCGGACGGCGTCGCCCGCGTCGTGGCCCCGCTCCCCGATGGTGACTCTGCACCCGAGACGCCCATGGGCGCGGGAGTGCTGGTGGTGACTGGTCAGGGGCGACGCCACTTTGCCGATCAGCGCTTTGACCGGCCGCCGCCGGTGGGCGGGTCAGCGGTCGACGCCGCGAGCGCCAGCGGTCCCTTCCTGCTCTGCGAGGAAGGACGTGAGGTGGCCACACTCGCGTCCGGCGCCAATGTCGCCTCGGGGACGCACGTGGTAGCCCTGGGCGGCGGGAGCAACTCACTCGTGGATCCGGCGACCATCACGGCCGCCATGCGCGCTCCAGAAACCTTCGCTGCCTCAGCGAGCGCGAACGTCACCCTCCGGCTCACCGTTCCCGCTCTCAAGGGTGAGCCCATCGGCGACGACGAGACCGCGCTCGCGACTACCGGCGCCACCGTGCGCCGCACGACGCGCACGCTCCCCGACGCCTGGCAGGCCGGCCAACCCTACCCAGGGCTCGAGCGGCGTGAACTGGTGGTGGCGGCGAGCGCAGCGGGCGCCTCCCGCGCGGCGGTGGGCGGCGGTCCCGCTCTGGGCGACCGACACGGCCTACCACCGCATCAGGACGGTCACCCCCTCTGTCCGGCCGGCCCGGACGTGGTAGCCGTGGGCGCGCGGGTAGAGGGGCCGGCCGTGCGCGGGATCGCCGAGTACGTGAGCGACCGCCTGGCCGGGAACACTGTCAACCTCGTGACCACGGCCGCCGAGAACGAGATCGCCGTACCCACGGCGCCCACTGCCGACAGCCTCTGGGCCGCCGGACTACGCACGGTGGCGGCGGGCGTGGAGGCCGAGGTCGGACTGTCGGAGCTTGTGGCGCTGGTGGGAGGGAGCGGCTATCCGTTCGGAGAGGGGCTCGACAGCATCCGAACTACCTTGAGCGGCCTTGGCATAACCATACCCGCCGGCATCGCCGATCCGGCCGACCGGATCGTGCGTGCGCTGGACCGTCGCTTTCTCGCCGCCGCGAAAGGCGCCCGCGAAGGCGCCACGGCGCTCCTGCGCGCCATCGGGCGCGCCGAGGACTTCGTCTATCTCGAGACGCCGGCGCTCGACGACATCGCTTTCGGCGAGTCGGGCGACAGTGTGCACCTGCTCGACGCGCTCGTCACGCGCATGACCAAACGTCCGGGGCTACGCGTGCTCGTCTGCATGCCCGTGTTCTTCGACGCCGGACTGCCGAAGGCATTCCAGCGGGTCCGCGACCAGCTCACGAGCGCCGCACTGGACCGTCTCGCCTCAGCGACGCGACAGTCGCGAGTGGCCGTATTCTCACCCTCGGCCGGACCGGGACGGACGCTCAAGTTGGCGACCACCACCGTGATCGTGGATGACGCGTGGGCGATGGTTGGCACGACCCATCTCTGGCGGCGCGGTCTCTCCTATGACAGCTCGTACGCGGTCACGATGTTCGACGATCGCGTGGAGGATGGACGGCCTCAGGAGATCCTCGCCTTCCGCCGGCAACTGTGCGCCGATCGGTTGGGTGTGACGGTGAACGAGCTACCCGATCATCCGGCCGATGTTGTGGCGGCAGCGCGGGCGCTGGTCGCCAGCGGCGGCTCCGGACGCTTGGCGGCGGAGCGTCTGCGACCGCCGGTGCCAGATGCCCCCACCGCCACCGGCGCCTTCACCGAGGCCGACGTCTGGAACCCCGACGGGAGCCCGACAAATGCGATCAACCTCGCTCAGGCGGCCTTCGGTCTGCTGCCCACGGCGGTGACGGAGTCGCTGGCCACACCCTGAACGGGGGTGGCGGCTGTTGTCTCCGAGCGAGAAAGAGCGTCGCCCTGCTAAATGCAGTCGTATCAGCTTCGTGGACGTGGTATCCCACGACGACGTCGGTGGCTACGGCAGGGCGCCGACGCAGCACCAGCGGCGGCACTAACAGCGCATGGGCCTGCCCATCAGAACGATAGTCCCACCACCACCGGTACGAAGTTTGTCCGACTGGGCTCCGTGGACACCGAGTAATAGCGTGCCTCGGCGAATAGCGCCCCCATGCCGAATGACAGGCGAACTCCCAGGCCACCGTTGTAGCCGAAGTCGGTATCGTTGCGGCTGAGGTTGCGGAACTCGTCGACCGCGCCCTCCACGTCCTGCGATACCCTCCGCTGGAAGACGCCGACGCCGCCCACGAGATAGGGTTGTAAGAAGCCGCTGGTCAGTTTCATCGTAAGGTCCAGCGACGCACCCAACAGATTCACGTCACCGGTGACGTTGTAATTCGGGTTGTCAGGGAGCGTGATGCCGCCGGTCGACTTGATGAGCGGATTGTCCATGTCGCTCCTGCTCCAGAAGAGCGCGCCGCGCACGCTGAGCTTGCTGGATGTCCGAAGCTCCACGAATCCGTTCAGGACGAGTCCCCTCTTCGTCGCGTCGGCATAGTCGGCGGTCGGCACATTGGCGCCAGCGGCGACTCCGATGCCGATCCCCGGACCCTGCGCCGTAGCCAGTGATGGCATTGCGACAAGCACGAGGGCGGTGGTCAGAGCGGCAGCTATGGAACGGACGGTGGCGCTACGGCGAAACGAACGCATCTGGGAAACCCCCGTTGATCGATTCGAGTTCTTCAGGCCCTGGTGACCGCGAGTGGCGGATGAGTCCAGTCTAATCCGGTGGCAGGCTGGTCGGGTTGTTAGCCGGCGCGGGGACGTGAGCTACCGCACCTGGCCAGTCGCTTTCCCAGTTTCGAAGCGCCACAACGCGTCACCGCTCACCGGGTCGGATACGCGGTGGGCGCGAACACGGAAGACCCGCTCGAGCAGCGCTCCGTCAACTGCCAACGGGTCTTTGGCCTGTAGCACCAGGCGACCGTCGTCGAGAACAATGAAGCTGTCGCCGTAATGCAGCGCCATGTTCAGGTCGTGCAGCACCGCTACTACCGTGCAGTCGCGCCCGAGGAGACCTCGCGCGACATCCAACAGGTGGAGTTGGTAGCGCACGTCCAGGCTGGATGTCGGTTCGTCCAGGAAGAGGATCCGCGGCAGTTGCGGTGCGTCGACGCGTGTCTCGTTCCAGATCTGCGCCAGCACGCGCGCCATCTGCACCTTCTGCTGCTCGCCGCCGGAGAGCGTGGGATACGACTGGGCACGCCGGTCAGTCATCCCCACCAGTGCTAGCGCTTCCGTGACTATAATCCGGTCGCGCGCGTTCGGCACACGATTGAAGTGCGGATATCGGCCCATCATCACGACGTCCTCCGCCGGCAGCGGGAAGGGAAGTGTGATGTGTTGCGACAGTACGGCGCGCGTGCGCGCGAGTGCGTCAGCGGCTAGCGCGCGCACCGGCTGTCCGTCATAGCGCACCTCACCCACGCTCGGCCGCAACAGTCCGGCAGCGATTCGCAGAAGCGTCGACTTGCCGGCGCCATTGGGTCCGAGGATGACATGAAAGAGTCCGGGCTCCAGCGACGCCGTAATGTCGTGCAGGATCTCTCGCCCGCCCGCGCTATAGCCCACCCCGTTCAGCTCGACCATCTACATCCCGCTCCCGGTTGGCTGCCGTTGCCGCAACAGGATGGCGAGAAAGATTGGCGCGCCCACGAGCGCCGTGATGATGCCCACCGGCAACTCGGCCGGCGCGACCACCAGCCGGGCCACCACATCCACCACCTCCATCAGCACCGCGCCCAGGAGCGCCGAGGCCGGGATGAGGAAGGTGTAGTCGGATGACTTGAGCAGACGCAGCAGGTGCGGCACAACGAGCCCGACAAAGGCGATCACCCCCACCATCGCCGTCGCCACGGCCACCATCAGGGTGTTAACGAGGAGCAGTTGCATCACCAGCTTGCGTGGGTCGACGCCCAGGGCGGCTGCCTCCTCCTCCCCCAACATGAGCGCGTTGAGCGCCTTGCCCGCACGACGTGTCCAGAACATCCCCAGGGCGAGCACGGTGCCGATCATCGCCGCGCCATACCAGGTGGCGGTGGTGAAGGTGCCCAGGCTCCAGAAAGTGATGTTGCGAGCCTGCGGGTCGCGCGCGATGAACGACAGATAACCAGTGCCCGCCGCGCACATCGCGTTCACCGCGATGCCCGCGAGGAGCAGCGTGAAGACGTTAACAGTGCCGAACGACGCCGACACGCGGTAGACGATCATCGTCGCGGCGAACGCGCCGGCGAAGGCAAAGACGGGCAGCAGCAGCGAGCCCATCGCCGCCGTCGGAGCGAAAACGGCGGTGCCCCCAAAGACGAAGACGAGAGACGCGCCGAGCGCCGCTCCGGCCGACGTGCCCACCAGCCCGGGTTCCACTATCGGGTTGCGGAAGAGCCCCTGCATCAGCGTCCCGCTCACACCGAGTATGGCGCCGGTAAGTCCGGCCACGAGCACCCGCGGCAGTCGTAGCTGCAGGAACACGTTCCGGTCCAGCGCGTCGCTCGCCGTTGGCGCCAGCCAGTGCGCCCCCTGGCCCAGATAGAGCAGCATCTTGCCTGGAGCAAAGCTGAACGCGCCCACTCCCGCCGAGAGAATCAGCGCGCCCAGGAGTGCGACGGCGAGTAGTAGCTGAAACTGCAGATTGGTGAGTCGCTTCAGCATTGGCTTCGGCTGGTGTTTCGCCGTTCACGAGCTTCGTGGCCGCACGTCTTCATTGCTTTACTGGTGATCGCGTGTGGACCGGCTGCACGATGCCGGTTGGCCAATCGCGCACCGAAGCGGTGCTGCTCGTCACCCGTCTGATCAGGAGGCACGTGCGCACGCTCTGCCAGTGGCCGCACTTCTGGCTGACGTGCAACTCATGGGTGCAGCATGCCCGCGATCCGGCTCACCGCCGCCGGCGTGCGCGGCCCGAAGTACATGATCTCGGTCTCGTCGATCCGGTAGATACGCCCATCGCGACCGGCCGGCGTCAGGCTCACTCCAGGCAGCTCGGCGAACTTCTCAGCGCTACCGAAGCGGTCGAAACCGACGTCGGTAGCGATGATCACGTCGGGAGCCGCGCGGGCAATCAGTTCCGGTGTCAGCCGCGTCATTCCGCCTAGCGAATCGATGGCGTTGTCCCCACCGGACCAGTGCAGTATCACATCTGCTGTGCTGCCGCTGTTCACCGCCAGATAGTTGTTGATGATCTGGCCGAAGTGGATCATGAGCACCCTCGGCCGCGGCTTGCCAGACCACTTCGCGCTATCCGCGCCGATGCTGGTCATCCCCTGGCGCCAGATAGCGATCACGCTGTCGGCGGTAGACTCATGATGGAATCGCTTCCCCAGTGCCGCCATCAGCGCCTGAGCGCTGTCCACAGTGCCGCCGCTACGCATCACGAGCACCGGGATCCCCACATCCTCCACCTGCTTTATCACCGCGTCCGGCCCCACGTTGCCATCGGTCAGGAGCAGGGTGGGTCGGGTCGAGATGATCCCCTCGGCGCTCAACGCGCGATGATAGCCAACCGACGTTTTCTCCTTGATGGCTGGCGGATAGACGGATGTGAGATCGCGAGCGATGATCACGTCCTCGGCACCGATGTCGTACATGAACTCGTTGATCTGCTTGGAGACGACGACCACGCGCTCCGCCTCACTCTGCTTGCCAGAGTCGCTGCAGGCGGCGCCGGCTATGAGCACGGCCACGACCAGGAGCAACGTGGAACCACGTCGAGCGCGGGCGCAGGAGCGAGTAAGATTCATCGGTCCGAGGCGGGATTCGGGGATTGGAGGCGGCTCGGCGTTCATCCGGACGTCGGGTCGGGCGACACAGCCTGAGTACGTGAGGTACGAGAACCTTGTTGAGGACTGGCCCGAAATTGCGCGAAGGGACGCGCGCGGGATAGTGCTGGAATCGCTGGCCCATCTAATGCGCCAACCGATGCAGACTCTCACAGCTTGGAGGCAACATCGCATGCGGATCGGAATGGTGGGGCTGGGCAAGATGGGCTCGAACATGACCACTCGACTCCTCAACGGAGGGCATGAGGTCGTGGCGTATGATCGGGATCCGGCAGCGGTGCAGCTCGCCGTGAAGGGTGGCGCGAACGGCGCCGACTCGCTCCGCGCGCTGGTGGACCAGCTCGGTGCTCCGCGAGCAGTGTGGGTTATGGTGCCCTCGGGCACGGCCACCGAAGGCACCCTTACCGAGCTGTCCACTCTCCTCGAACGCGACGACGTCGTCGTGGACGGTGGAAACAGCAACTATCGGGACAGTCAGCGTCACGGCGACATGCTGGCCGCGCGTGGCATCCACATGGTTGACGCGGGCACCAGCGGTGGGGTGTGGGGACTGGCCGAGGGCTACAGTCTGATGGTCGGTGGCGACGACGAACCGGTGGAGAGGCTACGCTCCGTCTTCCAGGTGCTGGCCCCCGGGGCCGATAGCGGCTGGGGCCATGTCGGGCCGCGCGGCGCTGGCCACTTCGTGAAGATGGTTCACAACGGGATCGAGTACGGGCTCATGCAAGCCTACGCCGAGGGCTTCTCGATCATGAAGCACAAGACCGATCTCGGCCTGGACCTGGCTCAGGTGGCGGAGATCTGGCGCAATGGCAGTGTCGTCCGCTCCTGGCTTCTCGATCTGACGGCGAGGGCGCTCAAGGAAAATGCTTCCATGGACGGTATTGCCCCCTACGTCTCCGACTCCGGTGAGGGGCGGTGGACGGTAGCCGAGGCGATCGCCCTGGATGTCCCAGCGCCGGTGATCACTCTCGCTCTATTGCAGCGACTTCGTTCACGGGACACCGAGTCGTACGGCGACCGACTGCTGGCGGCGCTCCGGCACCAGTTTGGTGGTCACGCAATAAAGACGGACGCGCCGGCTTCGGGGACCCCGAAACCCTAAGGCTCGCGCGGGTCGGGCTCGCCGCTCACCCGTGAATCCCTTCTACCAGCCACGCAGCGCGTTGACGACGGCGACACCGATAGCCCGGTAGTCGCCGTCGAAGTGGTGGCCGCCGTCGCGCTCGATGCTTCGGACCGCCGTCGAGTCTACCTGTGGGCAGGCCGAGTCGGTCTCCTCGCGACCGTAGATGCAGAGCGCGTGCACCCCACCAAGGCGCGCGACCTCGGGCATCGTCGGCATGTCACTGTCACGTTTGGAATCGCGCAGCAGGTCCACCCAGTGGAACTGGAAGTTCGCGTTGGGCGCCAGGGCGAGCATCGCCACCAGCGACAGGCGGAGGTGGAGGTCGTCCGGCAGGCGGTTGGCGACGAACGGGGCGAAGTCGGCGCCGCGCGAGTAGCCGATTATCACCACGCTGTCGCGCTCCCAGGCCGACAGGTAGTGACGGAGCACTGCCGTGACGTCTTCCGCCAGCCCGGCGGGCGTACGACCGCCAGCCTGCAGATAGCTGCGCGACCGCAGCCCCACCACGGCGATGCCCGAATCGGCGAGTGTGCTCGCCAACTCCCGGTCTATGTCCGCCCAGTTGCCGTCGCCGCTCAGCATCACAGCCAGCAATTTCCCGGGACGGCGCGCCGGGACTTCCACCAACGGCAGCGCGGCGAGGTTCGAGCCGTGCGCGAGCGATGCATCGCTGTGTGTGCCAGCGCAGGCGCCGAGGCAGATCGTGAGCGCCATCCACACCATCCGGCGCAGCCGCGGAATTCGCATCGGACCAGTGACGCGTTCAAGGATCGATCGGTCGGTGTCGTCTGCACCCATTCGTCCCGACGCAATCCGCGCTCGTAACACGCCACCTGCACCGTCTCGCATCAACCCCCACATCGTCTACCTCACCCGCGAAGAACTACGTTCGCTATACATCACTTCTTCACCACGCCGGTCAGCCCGCCCGAGATCAATGACGTGACGTTGGTGAGGATGCGTGGCAGCACCAGCCCGCCGGGTGATGCCAGATATCGCGATTCCCATACCGGGTTGAACTTCTCCTTGTACTGGCGCAGTCCCTGGAAGTTGTAGAAGTGCTCACCGTGCCGGTAAATGAGTCCCCCCAGCCGGTTCCAGTTGCTGGCCAGCGGCCGGCCTTGGATGCCGGAGAATGGAGCCATGCCCAGGTTGAACCAGTTGTAGCCGCCGGCCCGTCCCCAGAGTAGGAGTTCCACGAACAGGTAGTCCATCACTCCCTTGGGCGCGTCGGGGGTGTAGCGCATAAGGTCCACCGACAGTTCCTCGCAGCCGGCGCTCGTCCAGAGATTGGCGAAGGCGACAATGCCCCTCTCGCCACTGTCGTCGCCCACGTCGATCGGGCCGCTGACGAGCGCCATCGGGAAGTACGACAGATAGCGCTCATCAAACCGTCCCAGGGAGAAGCCCTTCTCCCGCGAGTTCTTCTCCGCCAGCCAGCTATTGGACACCCGACGCAACTCCGGCAGCAGTGCCGGCACCGCGTCTGGAGGTACCACCTGGAAGGTGAATCCCAGCTTGGCGACATCCTTCATCGTACGTCGGAGGCCCTTCCGATCGCCGCCCTCCAGGCTGAACCCGGCGAGCTCCACTCGCGCCTCTTCACCCAGCTTGTGCAGAGTCAGCCCCAGATCCACGTAGAGCGGGAGCGTCGCCGCGCTCACCTGGTAGAATACCGGCCACGCTCCATGCCGGTCCGCCTCCTCGCGAAAGCGCCAGGCAAGCTCGATGCGCGTAGCCGGCGGACCCACCGGATCTCCAAGAGCGATCCAGCTGCGCCCTTCCACGCCGTACATGATGAGACCGTCGTCGCCGTCGGCGAAGAGAAGTGCCTTGTCGCCAAGTAGGGCGAGGTTGGCAGTTGTCTCGCGACTCTGGCTGACGATCCGGTGTGCTCGTTCCAGCTCTGACAGGGTGGGCGCCGTCGGGTCGGCCTCGGCATGGCGGAGGAGGCGGGCGAGGCCGACGGCAAGCAGAACTCCGACCGCACCGGAAGTGGCGCGAAGGAACCGTGGTGCATCGCCGCGCACGGTGAACCGCCACCATAGCTCGCTGCTGTACTCGACGTGCTTGAAGGAGAAGAGGCCGAGCCAGATCGTGGCTCCGATGACGGCAACGACGGCGACTACCCAGCCCGGCGTGAACGGTTCGCTGGTGAGCGCAGCGCGCCGGTAGAACGCCTCTCGCGAGGGGATGACGGCCGACAGCACTACCCCGAGGAACAGCGCTTCCTCGTAGTCGAGTCCCTTGAGGAGGGAGGCGACGATACCCACGCAGAGGACGATGATTGTGAGTGCGTAGGCCGCGTCGAGGCGTCGGTAGATGGCCCAGGCGAGCACCACCAGCGCCGCGCCCGCCATACTCGCTGCGAAGTGCGAGAACTCGATGAAGCCGAGCGGTATTACCCGATCCAGTGCCGCGACGCGCTTGTGTACCGATGGCGTCGCGCCGGAGAGGAGCAGGACGCCGCCGGCCAGAAAGGTGGTAGCGCTGAGCACCGTGGGCAGCACGGTGGGCCCCCACCGCGTGATGAAGTCGGTGGTGGAGTTGGCCGCCGCCACCAGCCGCCAGCCGTGATGCAAGATCTCGTGCCCGGCCAGCAGCAGCAGCGCCGCGCCGAATGGCAGCAGGTAGTAGATGACGCGGTAGGCGAGCAACGCGGCGAGCGTCTGGTCTGCCGCTACGTGCGGTCCCAGTAACAGCAGGATGAGCGTCTCGAAGACGCCCAACCCGCCGGGCACATTGCTGAGTACACCGGCGAACTGGGCGAGTACGAAGATGCCCAGATAGGGGAGGAAGCCGATCTCCGTTCGGCCCGGGAGGAGTACGTAGAGCACCGCGCCGGCAGCGCACCAGTCGGCTGTGGCGAGGATCACCTGGGCGATCGTCAGCTGCGGCGACGGCACCGGAAACTCCCAGTTCCGGATCCGCATCGGCTGTCCACGCCGGACGAAGCTCCAGAGCAGGTAGACGGCGACAGCCAACAGCAGCACGAGACCGGCCGTGCGGGCCAGCGCATCGGGCAGGCGGAGTAGCGCGAGCGTGTCTTCCGGCTCGAGAAGGAGGGCCGCACCGCTGATGGTGATCACGCCGACCGTGAACGTGGCGCCCACGAAGGCGGCGGCCTGGGCGATCTCGGCGTTGGCCAACCCCCAAGCGCTCCAGAAGCGGTAGCGTACGGCGCCGCCGGTCACGAGCGGGAAGCCGAGCGTCTGGCTCAGGCCGTACGCGATGCAAGAACTGAAGGCGACCCGCCGGTAGGGAAGAGGCTGGCCGACGTAACGCAGAGCGATGGCGTCGTAGCCGGTGAGGATGATGTAGGCAACGACGGTAAATGCTAGCGACAGCGCGATCGCCATTCGCGGGATCTCGCGGACGGCGTTCACGATCTCGGCGTACCGGTACTGCTTGAGTTCGCGGTGGAGTACGACCAGCGCCAGCCCGAGCAGCAAGATCGTCACCGACGAAGGCTAGCCGCCGTGGCAGCCTCCGCGAGAAGGTCACCGTGGCGCCTGGGCAGTGGGCAGCTGTGCGTTGCCGCCCGGAAACGGGGAGAATTGACCGGACGGCCGGTCGCGGGCACCCGTCGATTGGCACCCCCCTGTGATGATGCGGAGACACAATGCATTGGATCGCCTGCGGTGAGCACCAGGTCCCCGAGGGGCTCGCGTGGATTTCACCCCGCGAACGTGCGCGCGTGGACCGCATCACCTTCACCAAACGACGTACCGAGTACCTCCTGCGTCGGTACGCCGGCAAGCGCGCCGTGGCTGCCACCCTCGGACTGGACACCGACGAGGATCGGCTCAGCCGGATCGAGCTCCTCAACCGGCTCAGCGGGGCGCCGTACGTGGTGATCGACGGACGAGAAGGCGACCTCGACGTGTCGCTGACCGACCGGGCCGGCTCGGCGGTCAGCCTGACCGGGCCTGGCGGCACGCTTGTCTCAGGAACGGTCGGGGCGGATTTGGAGATCGTCGAGCAGCGCTCGGCGTACTTCGTCAACGACTACTTCACGCCACCGGAGCAGGCCTATATCCACGCTCAGCGCGAGACCGCCGGTCAGGACGGGTGGGACGCGGCGGCGAACCTACTGTGGTCGGCCAAGGAGGCCGGCCTGAAGGTCCTGCGGGTCGGACTCAAGGCGGATACCCGGATTTTGACCGTGCACCTGGACGAGCAGAAGCGGTCCGACGGGTGGGCGCCGATGAACATCGTGGTGGTCGACGGTACGACATTTCCAGGATGGTGGCGCCGGGACGGAATCTTCCTGCTCACCATCGCCTACCGACATGGTGGCCCGCCCCCGGCGTTGCTGCCCGGTGGCGCAGACCTGCTCACCTCGGTCGCGGTGCACAGCTGGATGGAGCACCCCACCGTGCAGTGAGTCGGCCACACCGCGTCCGCGTGCAGTTCGACCGGTCACGGCAAGGTGCAGCGCACCGGTTACACCCTGCGCTGACCTGGCCCGGTCACCGCGTGGGCGGTTGACCGGGCCAGGTCAGCGACGTCCTACAGGTGTCACCTATTCACGGGCGGCAGCCTGCCAGGCGGCTTCCTCGGCGGCCATGCCTCGCTCCAGTGCCTCGATGACCCACGGCCGGACGTCGGCCGCGCCAATGATCTCGTCGACCGAGCCGACCTGCTGTGCGCGTTGGATCGTGTGGATGGCGTCGAACTCATCGGCCACCTCACCGAGCTTCTCGGACCGGACCGCCTCGGTGACCTCGGCAAGCCTGGCCCGCAAGGTCCCGGCATCAGCGCTGCCAGCCGTGGCGACGGCGCCTCGCACCTCCGCGACCCGCTTGTCGGCGTCCGTACGCATCCTCACTTCGCGGGCGAACACCGTGGCCGCCGCCGGCGCACCACCGATCACCGAGCAATATGCACCCTCAACCGCAGCGATCTCCATCGACTCGTTGAGCTGCTTGGAGAACACCACGAAGGCTCCGCCGTGGTAGCGGGAGACCACGACGAACACGATCGGGCCGCGGAAGTTCGTGATCGCCCGACCGATCTCGGCGCCGTACTCCAGCTGACGGCGGCGCATGGACTCCGGCGAGCCGTCGAACCCGGACAGATTCGCCAGCACCACCAACGGCCTGTTGTACGTCGCCGCGTTGATCGCGCGCGCGGTCTTGCGCGAGGCTTGGGGGTAGAGCGTGCCGGAGCTCCACACCGGCGGGCCATCGGCCGGCACGAACCCCTGCCGCGGGCTCTGGTGCGACTCCAGGCCGATCATGGCGACCGGGATCCCGCCGACCGTGGTGTCCCAGACGATCGAATTCTCCCCGTCACGCAGATGCTGCCAACGCTCCAACGGTTCCACATCGATGTCGGAGACCGCCCGCATCACCGAACGCATGTCGAACGGCTGCTTGCGATCCGGGTTCGTCTCCATCGAGAACACATCCCGCACCGTGCGGAACGAGCTGCCGCCCGACTGTGCGTGCGGCGACTCCTGCACATCGCGCTCCGGGACATCGACCGTCGGCCGGCGCCGTGGGAAACGTTCCCCAGGAACCACATACGTGAAGTCATAATGATGCAACAACATGACACAGGCGTCCTCGAACGAGGGTGCCCAGTACTGGCCCTGACCGTTCAGTCCCATCACGTGGTCGTAGCCGCCGATGCCGAAGTTGTCCTCCGCCGAGACAGCTCCCGAGAAGTCGAGCGCCTGCTTACCGGTCAACACCATCGCACTGGACGGGGTCATGATGAGGATGCCCTTGGTGTGCATCAACATCGTCGCTTCAGCGTTCCAGTACGGCTGGCCGCCCACGTTGATCCCAGTCACGATGATGTTGATCTCGCCACCGGCCTGGGTGAACTCGATGAGCCGGCGCAGCGTCAACGCGATCCAATCCATGTTCTCTGAACCAGAGTCCATCGCGATCAACGCACCTGATGAAACGGCGTACCACTCCACTGGGATCTCGTGCGCCAACGCATACTCCAGGCACGCATTGATCCGGCGGCACTCGGGTTCGGCCAGATTGCCCAACCCTTGCGTCGGGTCGGACAGCATCGCCATCCTGGTCATCCCCTCGGGATAGACCTCGGTGACGTTCGTTAGCAACCCGATGACCAGGTGGGCGCTATTGCCGGCCGGCTCGCGGTCGACAAACTCCAGTTCACCCTGCTCGTCCAGGTCCATTTCCTGGAACGTCCCGGTCGGGAACCGCGATGCACTGCCTTCCTCGGGCGCGAGCATGCGGGTGATCTCGTACGGGTACGGCGAGCCGAACCGGGCGGCGGCCAGCACCTTCTGGGCGTACCTGGTCAGTGGGCGCACCGGGTTCGGGCCAGGTTCACCGAGCCGGATCGTGGTCCCGCCGCGACCGATGCCCTCCAGGTACAGGACCTGATCCTTGAGCACCGACCGGTCATCCTCATCGGTGTCCCGCACCTTGACGTGCAACACCAACTTCTCCAGCCCGGCCCCGCGGGCCAGGGGCTCGTAGGTGCGCGCCAAGGACGTCCAACCCTCGCGCGGGACGTCCCAAACGGGTCGAACCGACAGGACCAGACGGTTTGCGGCCGGTCGTTCGCGCGGCGGGTACTGCGCCAAGGCAGCGCGCATCGCCGCCAACGACTCCAACCCGATTCGGCCCAACCGCGGGTAGGTGACCTCGCCGGTGGCCTCGTTCTTCACCTTCGTCAGGTCGCGAACTTCAGCGAGCGCGAAGAGCCGGTGGTCCTTTGGGTTGTCATGGGCCCGACCGTGGAAGAGGTAGACGTCCTCCGGCGAGGCCAGCCGCTCCAGCTCGAAATTCGACAGCCGCCACAGGTCAAGGCGCTTGGCCAGCATCGGGTGCAGGTTGCGGTACTGCAACTCCTCGCTGTATCCCTGCTCATCCTGGCGGTAGCTCAGGTGCTGGGTGCGGTCTTTCTCCTCCGTGGTGCCCTTCAGGCTGGTGATGGTGATGTCGAACCGGTGCAGCCGCCGACCGAACACGCACTCGCCGAGCAGCGCGTCGATCTCGAGGACGGTGTCCTCAAGGTCCGGCTGTTCGCCGTCGCGCCAGGTGGTCAGGTCGAGCACGACACCGCGGGCGGCGTCCTCCTCCGGCAGCGCGGCCAAGTGCTCAGCAACAGCGTGACTGACCTGCACCACCTCGGTCAGCGGCGCGTAGGAGACTACGAGGTGGAACGGCTGTCCGTCGTGGTCGTAGTCGGCGTACGCCAGCTGGACGTCCCCAATCGTGGCGAACCCAAGTCCCCTGAGCTCACGGATCCGGTAGAAACGGCGGGTGTTCACCTCCAGCAGGGTCTGCCGGTAGGCCTGCTGCTTGCCGTCATCGATCTTCTCGAACCAAGCCCGCAGCAAAGTGCCTCGCATCGGGTGCGGGCACCAGACGAGCCGTTCGAGCCGGTCCGCTCGGTCCGCTCGATTGGGCTGGTGCCGCAGCGCGGACAGGTGCTGCTCCATCTCGTCGAGGACATCGCGCACGAGCGCTTCCATCAGCGGCTCGTCGTAGAACTGGAAGATGAGGTCTCTACCAAGGTCAGCGACGGTCTGCTGGCGTCCCTGCGTGGCCGCGACGAGCCGTTCGATCCGGGCCCGCTGCGCGCCGTCTTCGATCCCGGCCAGCTCCTGCGCACTTGCCATTCGTCGTTCCAGGATGGCCGTGACGACGCCGGTCAGCGCCGGAACTCGGGAGAATGAACGGTACATCCAGACGATGGCGTGCTCAAGCTCGGAAGTCCGCACCAGGCTGGGCACTCCGTACCGGGCCAGCGCCCGTTCCAACCGTCGCCGGTACCGCGGTGGCAGGTGCGCCTGGTCGGCGTCGAGCCACTGCAGGAAGGAGATGAAGTACTCCTGACTGTTCGCGACCGTGGCCAGCTCCCCTTCTTCGGTGTCCTGCGACTCGGTCCGTGGCCGGTACAACGAGCCGACGTCGGAGTACACGTCGAGCAGCTCGTCCTCGCAGGCCAGCAACACTGGGTCAGCTGATGCGGTCGCGAACGAGATCCGCCGCTGCTGAGCGATCAGCGACTTCACTGCTGCGGGGTCGAGGTCGTAGCCCAGCAGGTAGTCCCGCAACTGGGCATAAATGCCCTCGATGTCGAGTCCACCAGTGCGGGTCTTGCCAACGCCGACTTTCGCCAGATCGCTCACGTCAAGCCGGTTGGCGCTGATCAGCGACATCTCACTGACCTCCGGGGCCTCGCCGAACGAGTCGACGTCGGCACCGGTGGCACGGATCCGCATCAGCGGAGCACCGCGTTCGATCTGAGCGTTCGCGACGACCGCCAGCGACGTGACCTGACCGTCGAAAGGTGCACTGACTGTCGAAACCATCTTCATGGACTCAAGGACAGCCACCGGGTCGCCCTCCTTGACCCACTGCCCGGGACTGACTAGCATCGCCGACACCAAAGCGGGTGACCCCGCGCGAACGACGAGGCCATCCTGCCTGGTCACGGTGTGCAGCAGCCCGTCGACCTCGACCCGGAATCGGGCGTCCTGGGCAACGGCCACCACCCGATGCCTGCGGCCGGCCACCGATAGCCGGCGTTCGAAGGGATTGAGGCGCTCGACATCGACATTGACCTCGCTACCAGCAATGGTGACCCGGTATGACGAGGCCGCGGTCCGGTCGACGCGGACGCGGTACTCCTGACCGTCATAGGACAACAGCATCCGGGCGCCGACTGCTTCGGGTTCCGCTGGACGTCCACGTTCCGCGCTGGCAAAGAACGCGGTCCGCACCATGGTGAGGTCGCCCTGGTACGCCTCGACCGCCGCAGCCAGCAGCGCTACCGGGTCTCGGTCGGGGCGGATTCCTCCCGAGGCTGTCAACTGTTCATACCAACGCTCGTCGACCGGGCCGGCCGCCAGTTCGGGTCGGGTCAGCAGGGTGAGCAGGTTGGACCGGGTGGTGACGCCGTCGTGCAGAACGGCCACCATGCGTTCCAGGCTGCGACGCACGCGACCTAAGGCTTCGGCCCGGTCGCGGCCCCAGGCGGTCAGCGAGGCGATCACCGGGTCCTTTGACCCGTCAACGAGATCGCCCTCTCGAAGGGATGCGTCGATCCGTACGCCCGTCCCCACCGGCAAGCTGAGCATCTGCACAGCGCCGACCGCTGGGATGTAGTCGTCTTCGGGGTCCTGCGCCCGCAGCCGAACTCCCACGGCGTGCCCGCCAGGGCTGGGCGGCGGCGTCAGCCTGTCACCGCGAGCCACCTGGATCCGCATCCCGATGAATGACGTGCCGGTGCTCTCCTCATACAGCGCGTGATCAGGACGAGGCATCGGATCAACGGATCGGACCCAGAAACCCCCAGTTTCCATGTCGAGCGCGAACTGCACCATTCCCGCGCCACGGTACCCACTGCGTCGGGCGATCTCCTGGACCACTTCGTTCATCGCGTCAGCGGTGTGTCGATCGACCTCCAGCGCCGGCAGTTCGGCGAGCACCAAATGGTCTGCACGTCGCACACTGACGTCCCGCAACCCGAGGGTCCATACATCGCCGGCGACGTCGACGATGAAGTCCACCTCCAGCCGGCGCAGGCCCTGCGTGTCCCGACCGGCTTCGAGCAGCGCGGCGCCGACGTCATTGATCAGGACGCGCAACGGCGTCCGGTCAGTCAATGCACGGATCGTCGTACTGTCCGGGCCGATCACGGTGAGTCCGGCTGTCTCGCAGGCCGCCACGAGGTCGATAAGGCTGTCGCACGGGATCCGCCCCAACCACACGGCATCGATCCGGGCCGCAACCAGGGCGTCGACGATGTCGTGCGGCGCCATCCTGGCAGCCGGGTCGCCGGAGAGCTCGAGCGTCTCGTCGGCCTCCCGCGCATACCAGGCCAGCGTCTTGGGACCCGCGTGGGCCAGGACCGTGGTGATCGGAGGTCGTCGATCGTCATGATCGACACCGTTGAGATTGCCTATCGCCGCCGCGACGCGGACCGCTGGCTCACCTCGGTCGATGATGGCCAGTCGAGTGATGTCCTTCATGGCACTCCTTCGCTCGAATCGTCCGCTCGAAGCATCCGCGGGCATGGCCCGCTGACACGGCTGCGGGGGGCCGCGGGGCCGCGTCTTCGGTCCCACGACCCCCCGTAGGTGGTCCCTCATTCAGTTATGCCGGCAGTCTGTCGCTTCCCACCGGTCGGCCGCCCGGCGGTCACGCTTCTGCGCGTAACCGCCGGGATTGCGATCAGTCGCTGAACGTCTCCCGCAGCGCGCCGACGAGTTCATCGGGCAGGCTGGCCGGCATCGCGATGCTGCCGTACCCGTCCATCCGCAGAACCACCCGGCACTGCATATCCACGACGGTGCAGTCGAACCGGCTCTCGCTGACCTGCTTCGAGATCGCGAACAGCGGTCCGTCGGCGTGCAGCGGGTCCAGACATACCTGGACCTTGTCGATCCGGTTGGGCAACGCCATCCGGTTATCCCGTCCGGCCTCCCACAGCCCAGCCGTCTGGAAGCACAGCTCCGCCAAACGCGGGGCGATGACCAGCGGCTTGTCAGCCGGGACATGGTTGTCCGGTAGCGGTTCGTGCATCCGCGTCAAGGAGCTGTCCTGGTACTTCCAGGCAGCATCGATGACCTGGTAGGCGGGCCCGTGGAAGTAGAACGAGTACACCTGGTCCTTGGAGAGCTGGCGCTCGGCTGGGGTCAGGTCGATCTCGATCCGTTCCTGCGGCGCCGCGTCCTGGGTGAGCCGGACCGTCCCGGTGAAGTGCACCGTCTTGACCGGCTTGTCGCTGCCCGGCAGCTTGCGCTCAGCGGTCAGCTGGCACCGGACGAGCAGGTCGATGCCGTCGGCCTCCGGGCTTACTACACCACTGATGGTCAGCGTGCGCGGTTGGTCGCGGAAGAACTTCACCGGAGCCATGAACTGCATGTTTTCCACGCAGCCGACGCGGTAGCCCTCAGGTGCGATGAGCTGCGCGATCTCGGTGAAGGATTCCATTCCCATGACGCCCGGCAGGACTGGCGTCCCGTCGATCCGGTGGTCGTACAGGAACGGCTGCTCCTTCGGGTCAAGCGTCACCGTTGACTGAATGCCGTTGTGCAGGCTGACGATGACGTCACCAATCATCGGCCCGGTCGCCCGTCCGGCGATCAGGCTCTCCGGCTTCACGCCGCCGGTCTCGTGGTACTCCGCGGCCATCATGCCGAGCACGCCCGCCACGATGATCTCGCCGGAGTACGCCGAGGAGGCCAGCTCTCGCTGCACCCAGGCCACGCCCGCGTCCGGCGGCAGCATCTGCACGCCGGCCATCTCCATGATCTTGGGGATGGAGCCGCGGGTTGCCATACCGATCCCGCCCCAGGCCGTCCAGTCCGTGGCCAGGGCCCGAGTCTGCGGACGCGCCCGACGCATGTTCGAGGTCATCTTGCAGAGCAGGTCGTTGGCCGCGCTGTAGTCGGTCTGTCCCTGGTTGCCGAACCGGCCTGCCACGGACGAGAACACGACGGTGGCACCGACGTCCATGGTTTGGGCGGTCTTCCACACGTTGAACCAGCCGTTCGACTTCACGTCGAAGACCAGGTCGTACTCGCGTGGCTCCTTCTGCGGCAGGTCCCGACTGATCTCAAGTCCGGCGCAGTGCAGCAGCACATCGATCTTGCCGCTGGTGTTGCGCACCTGTTCCATGGCCTCGCCCACCGCATCCGGGTTGGTTAGGTCAACGGAGTAGTAGTGCGCGGTACCACCAGCCGCCTCGACCGCCTGGATGGCGGTCAGGGCCGCGTTGAGCCGCTCGAGACCAGCGAGCTCCTTGTCGATCGCGACCGGTGTGGCCTTGCCACCCGCAGCCTTGATACGCGAGGCGATCGTCGACTTCAGGCCGTTCTTGTCGGTCCGGAACGCCATCAGATCAGGATCGTTCGGGTCCGGCTTGGGGGTGAGGTCAAGCAGGTGGAACGTCCCACCCGAGGCCTTGGCCAGGTCATTGGTGATCGCGCAGACGATGCTGCCTGCGGCACCCGTGACCACGACGACCGAGTCCTTGTTCAGGACCATGCCGCCCTCGCCGAGGGGGTTGCCGTCCTCACTCAACGGCGTGAACGGCACCTCCGTGAAGGCGACGCCGTACCGCGCGCCGTCGATCCGGCCGATCTCGACCGCACCGGGGTCACGCAGCGTCTCTTCGATGAGGACGTCGGCCACAGCCGCCGTCTTCCGGCTCGGTGGCAGGTCAACCGCCTTGACGAGGGTCTCCTGCTTCTCCTTCTTGTACGACTTGGTGAAGCCGGTCACCGAGCCGCCGAGCACCGAGGTGGCACCCGCCGGGTCGTAGCCGTGGTAACCGCCAAGCCGGGTGGCGCTGACCAGGAACGGAGAGTCGTCGTACAGCCGACGCATCGTGGCGTAGAGGGCCTTGACCCGACGCCGCAGTGCTTCCTTCCAGCGGTCCAGGTCGAAATCGGCGAGGTCGCCGTCATCGTCGAGGGCCGGCAGCCAATAGACCCCAGTGATCGGGCCGTCGGCCACCCACTCGTCGAGCTTGGACAGCAGATCCTCGGTCGAGATGCCCGGCTCGAGCTGCAGCGTCTTGGCGCCCAGCTTGTGCAGCTTCTTACTTAAGGCCTGGCCGACGCCACTCTCGTCGAGCATGAGCAGCACCCGAGCCCCGTCCAACGTCACGCCGGTCTCGACACACTGCTCGAGGTTCGGACGCAAAGACGGCACTGGGATTCGTCGTGGCAGCGCATCGATGGCGGACAAACTGCCTTCGATGGTGCTTGGAGCAGCCGCGGCCTGTGGAGCTGCGGGCGCCGTCTCGGCCGGAATCTCGGCCGCCGGAGCCTCTTGGGCAGCAGCCGGAGCTGCGCTCGGAGCAGCGATGCCGAGCTTGTCCCGCACCCAACCAGCCACGTGGTTCAGCGTCGGGAAGTCACGCAACTGCAGGTT
>CAJDXD010000081.1_pt1 | contig 17305 bp, 15 predicted proteins | sample 7391761 | NCBI WGS metagenome assembly CAJDXD01 (sample SAMEA7055743, study PRJEB34461) | soil metagenome | biome: terrestrial ecosystem; feature: Peninsula; material: soil | place: Antarctica | collected 2016
CCTGCGCCGCGATGGTCGCCGGGAACCCCTGCGAACCCATCCGTTGCACCACCAACTCCGCCCGGATGGGGTCGCCGACCGTTTCCAGCAAACTCCCCCAAGCAGCTGCGACATCCTGTTCGTGCCTGATGTGGCGAAACACGTGGGCCAAGAACGGGCGTCCGTCAAGGTGCGACGCGGTGGCCTTCAAGACCACATTCCAACCGAGGTCCGCCGCCGCACCGACTGCCTCGTCGAGCGTGGCAACCCGCCGGTAGGGCTCGATGCGGATCCCATAGCGGCGCATCAATTCGGTGACGTCGGAGCCGCTCAACCAGGCGCCGTCCGGATGAACTTCCAGGACCCGCCGCACGAGAGCCCTAGCTCCCGGCTCGTCCAAGTCCGTCAGCACTGGCATTTGGGTCACCGGACGGGCCGCCCAGCGCGCGTACTGACGCACCCTGGCCAATGCTCGCAGCGCGGACTCCGGGCCGGGGTACGACGGGACCGAGCCACGTCCCGCGGCACCGTTGCCGTCAACACGCAGCCGCTGTGGCACGCCACGGTGGGCCAAGAACGTCGACAGGAGCGGCTTCGTGGAGTCCCGCCCGACCCGTCCCAGCGCCCGCGCGAAGGCGTCGACGGCTTCTTCGCCGACGACCGGCGCGTTGACGTACATCGCAACGACCGCGTCGACCTCAGGATTCTGGATGACCGCGGTCAGCGCCGCTTGGTACTGCTCGGCGGTCGCGGTGATCGGTAGTACCCGCGAGGCCGTCGGCTTGAGCCGGTGCTGGACCGCCGCGTCGGTGGCCAAGATGCCCAGTTCGGGGGAGTTGCTCACGACACCGACCCGCCCACCCTGGGGGAGTGGTTGATGGGCCAGGAGTTGGGCCACATCGAACAATTCATCGAGGGTCTCCACCTGAATGACCCCGGCCTGATGGAACAGCGCATCAATGGCAGCCGGAGGCGCTTCGGAGGCGCGCACAGCATGCCCGACCGGCACGGCCAGGTGCGTGCGCCCGCTCTTGACCGCCACGATTGGTTTGGTGAGCCCGACCCGCCGGGCGATCCGGGAGAACTTTCGCGGGTTCCCGATCGACTCGAAGTAGCAGAGGATGACGTCGGTCGACTCGTCCTCCTCCCAGTACTGCAGCATGTCGTTGCCCGAGACGTCGGCGCGGTTCCCAGCCGAAATGAAGGTGGAAAGCCCCAGTCCGCGGCGCTGTACGTTCTCCAGGATCGTGGTCCCGAGCGCTCCGGACTGACAGAAGAAGCCGACCCTTCCGGCCAGCGGAGTCACTGGAGCGACCGACGCATTCAAGTTGTACGCGGGATTGGTGTTGAGCAGGCCAAGACAGCTCGGGCCGACCAGGCGCATCCCGTTGCGCCGGACCTGGTCGAGCAAGTCCCGTTGTCGCGCAGCGCCCTGCGGACCGGCCTCGGCGTACCCAGTGCTGATGACGACCAGACCGGACACACCCTTGGCAGCGCAGTCTTCAACGACCGCAGGCACGGTGTCCGTCGGGGTCGCGATAATGGCCAGTTCGACCGGTCCAGGGATGTCCCGCACGGTTCGGTACGCGGGCAGCCCGCAGATCGCGTCGACGCTCGGGTGCACCGGGTAGGCGCGGCCGGTGAACCCGCCTAACACCAGATTTCGCAGCAGCATGTTGCCGATGGTGTTGGCTCGGTTGGATGCGCCCACGATCGCCACGTTGGCGGCGGTGAAGATGCGGGCCATCGAGCTGGCCTCGGACCGGTGTTCCCGGGAAGCCATCACGGACAGGGAGGTCTCGGTGGGGTGGATGTCGAACTCGAAGCGGAAGAGGCCTTCGTCAAGGCTGGCCCGCAACTGGTAGCCGGCGGCGCGGAACGCCTTGATCATCTTGCCGTTCTCGCGCAACACCTCCGCGACGAACCGCAGGATGCCGAGTTCCCGGCCGGCTTGGGCGAGGTGTTCAAGCAGCAGCGTGCCCAGGCCCCGGCCATGGTGCGTGTCTTGGACCAAGAACGCGAGTTCGGCTTCCTCGTGGTTGACCCGGACGATGTCTCCCAGGGCGATGATGTCAGCGCCCATGGTGACGGCGAAGACCACCTGGTCCTCGAAGTCAGCGTCGAGGATGCGGGATAGGTCCCGATCCGTCAGGTGATCGCGGGCTGCCAGATACCGATCGCGGGCTGCCAGATACCGCATGTACTTCGACTCGCTGGTGACTCGGGTATAGAACTCCAACACCAACGCCCGGTCCTCCGGCCGGATCGGTCGCATCCGTGCCGCTCGGCCGTCGCTGAGCAACACGTCGGCTTCCCAGTGGGCCGGATACGCCGGCGCGTCGATCTCAGCTGTCTCGATGTCCGCCACGGGCGTCAATCTAACCTGAGCCGCGCATCCGACGGCCCGGCAGACGCTGTGAGGGGGGTGCAGTCGGTCCTGCAGTCATCTGCCCGGTTGGTCAGCCATCCAACTCGGCTCGGGTCGGCGGGTCCGCACCTGCCCGCGACACCGTCATCGCGGCACAGGTCGCCGCCCGGTCCAGCGCCGGGCGGACGTCGTCCATAGTGGCAGCGCGAAGCCGCCCCCGGGCGCCGGCGTCGCCCAGCAGCCCCGCATCGAGCAAGCCCGAGATCAGGCCCGACATGAACGCATCCCCGGCACCGACCGTATCGACGACCATGGATCCCTTGGCGGCAACCTGCCACGGCTGTCCGTCGCAGAGCATCGCGAGGGCTCCCTTCCCGCCCAGGGTGACGACGGCGAGGGACACGCCCGCGCTGACCCAACCCTTCATCACCTGCGCGGGACGCTGGCCCGGGTACAGCCACAGCAGGTCCTCGTCGCTGGCCTTGACGACGTCGGAGAGTCCCACGAAGGACGACACCAGCGCCAAAGCCTCCTGCGCCGTACCCATCAGGGTGGGTCGCGCGTTCGGGTCATAGGAGATGGTCCCGGTCGGTTTGATCTCGCGGGCCCGTTGGTAGACGGCCTGCGCGCCCGGGGGCACCGCGGCCCCGATCGACCCGGTATGCAAATGACCAACGGGCGCCTGGTCCAGAGCGGCCGCAACGTCCCACATCAGATCGAACTCGTACGTCGCGGCGCCACGTGGGTCCAGGGTGGCCTTGGCGGTGGAGGTGTATTCGGCGCAGTCTGTGCCGGCCGTGATCGTAAGCAACGGCTCCCCTCCCAGGTGGGCGCGAAGCATCTCACCGTGTCGATCACGACCGAAGCGGGAAGCGAACTGCACCTCGTGCCCGAGTCGGGCAAGACCGATTGCGACATTCAGCGGGCTGCCACCGGCGAATTCGGCGACCGACCCGTCCTGGCGATGGACCACGTCCATCAGGGCTTCGCCGACGACCAGAATCCGTTCGCCCATCGCATCCTCTACTTACGGCTACTTACGACTAATAACGGCTAATCACGGCTACTTACGGCTACGAACCGGCCAGCTGGCTCATGTCTGCAGCGGCCTGCTGCCGGCAACCAGCCTGACACGCGTTGGGGGCTCGGCATGTCACCATCCATGAGGCTCAGCGCGCCGAGAGTAAAGAGACCGACAGCATGACTGCATTGATCAGGGCGATCACGATCACGGCTCGGAACGGCCAGCGGCCGTTGCGGAACCAGGCGACGAGTGCGGCGACGGCGACCGACGCCGCTGCCATAAGCGTCGCCGGGAACGACAACGATGCCCCACCCAGGGTGAGCGCGGTGGCGCCCACCAACAACGCGACCGCGACCCGGCGCAGGCCACGTGCACCAAGACGATGGGGCAATCCATGCACCCCTGTCGCGGCATCCGTGGCCAGGTCGGGCAGCACGTTCAACAGGTGGGCCGCTACGCCGAGAAGGGCACCGGCACCCCAAACCCAGATCGGCGCGACGTACGGCGCCCTCGCGGCTAAGGTGGCCACCGTTGGCAGCGCACCGAATGCGATGGCGTATGGCGCGAACGACGCCGGCGTGCCTTTCAGCCTCAGGTTGTACACCCAGCCCGACCCGACGACGAGGAACCCATGCAGCGTCGCCGAGCTCAGCCCGATCCCAGCCGAACAGGCCAAGGCGCCGATGGCGGCCCAGATGATCGCGAGGCGGACAGTTCGCACGCCGGACTCACCGGGACCGTCCCGGGAGTCGGCCGTGGCGGCGAGGCGCGAAGCGCCGGACCGCAGGGACAACGCGAGCGGCTTGTCGGTGCGGCCAGCGGCGGTGTCCCGGTCGGCGTCGATGAGATCGTTGCTCCAGCCGATGGTGAGCTGACCGCAGAACACCGCCCCGATGAGCGCTGCGAACCTCGCTCCGGAGACCCCCGCCCCCGCGGCCAGGGCAGCGGCCAGGACGGTGACGGCGGCAGTCGGCCCGAGATGGGCGGTCCGCAGCAGCAAGACCAGGCTGGAGGACCGCCGCATGGGCACAGCTTAGGTGCGGCGGCGACACCACGCTCCCGGCCGCTTTCGGATCCAGCGGATACGCCGTCGATCACCGCGGTCGCCTCGGTGCTGCCGCCCTATCAGTACCCCCAGGAGCAAATTACCGCCGTGTTCGCCGACGTCATCGGCCTGGACCCGGACCGGCTCGGGGTACTGGCCCGGGTGCACGAAAACGCCGGCGTGGGCAGACGGTACCTGAGCTTGCCGCTGGAGCAGTACGCCACCTTGTCGGGATTTGAGGAGGCGAACGACGCCTACCTAAGGACCGCGGTCGAGCTCGGTGAACGTGCGGTCGCGCAGGCCCTTGCGGCGTCCGGGCTGCAGGCGAGCGATGTCGACCTGTTCGTGTCAGCGACCGTCACCGGGGTGGCCGTTCCCTCCATCGAAGCCCGCATCGCAGACCGGATGGGGATGCGCTCGGACGTCAAACGGATGCCGTTGTTCGGACTCGGATGTGTAGCCGGCGCCGCCGGCATCGCTCGGGTAGGCGACTACCTGCGTGGGTTCCCCGGCGACGTCGCGGTGCTGTTGGCGGTAGAACTCTGCAGCCTCACCGTGCAACGCGACGACCGGTCTGCGGCCAACCTGGTCTCCAGTGGCCTGTTCGGTGATGGTGTCGCCGCAGTGGTACTCAGCGGCGCGGAACACGCACTGAACAAGCCGCCCGTCGGCGACCGCGTGGCGCTCGGGGCGGTGCCGCGGCCACGGGTGGTCGCCACCCGCAGCCGGCTGTACCCGGACACCGAGCGGACGATGGGGTTCGACGTCGGCGGATCCGGATTGCGGGTGGTCTTGGGGGTCGAGGTGCCGGAATTGGTCCGCACCCAGGTACGCGGCGACGTCGACGCGTTCTTGGCCGACTGCGGCCTCACCCGTAAGGACATCCGCTGGTGGGTGTCTCATCCGGGCGGTCCGAAGGTGCTTGAAGCGCTGCAGGAGGGGCTCGAGATCGACCGGGACGCGCTCGCGATCACTTGGGCCTCGCTGGCCGCTGTCGGCAACCTGTCGTCAGCATCGGTGCTGCATGTGTTGGCCGATACCCTCGCTCAGCGGCCGCCGCCGCCGGGCAGTTGGGGAATGCTGATGGCTATGGGGCCCGGGTTCTGCCTGGAGACCGTCCTGCTGCGAGCGGAGTGACCAGCGATGTCCAGTCAGGTCGCGTTCACCGTGCTCGTGGCGTTGGTCGCCCTCGAACGACTCGCTGAACTGGTGCTGGCTCGTCGGCACACCGCTTGGGCACTGGCCGCGGGTGGCCGCGAGTACGGCGCCGGCCACTACCCGGTGATGGTGGTGCTGCACTCGGCCCTGTTGATCGGGGCGCTGGCGGAGGTCTGGCTGACCGGGCGGATGTTTCCGTCGTACGGCTGGGCGATGCTTGTGCTGGTCCTGGGCGCCCAGGCGTTGCGCTGGTGGTGCATCGCGACACTCGGGCGACAGTGGAACACCAAGCGGCGGACCGTACCGATGGGTTCGTCATCCTAATTACGTCGCGGTGGTCATCGAGGGGTTCGCACTACCGCTGGTGCACGCCGCCTGGTGGACCGCCGCACTGTTCACCGCTGCGAACGCGGTCCTGCTCCGTTACCGGATCAGGGTCGAGGATCGGGCGCTGCGGGCACCCGGTGCGGTATGACCGACGACCGGCTGATCATCGTCGGCGGGGGACCGGTGGGGTTGGTGACCGCGTTGCACGCGGCCCGAGCCGGGTTGAGGGTGACCGTCTGCGAGCCGAGGGCAGCCCCGATCGACAAGGCGTGCGGGGAGGGTCTGATGCCTTCGGGAGTGGCCGCGCTGGCGGCACTGGGGGTGGACCCGGCGGGTTCTCCGATCACAGGCATCCGGTATCTGAGCGCGGCCGGTCGTCCCCGTCGAGAAGCCCAAGCGTCCTTTCGCGACGCGCCGGGTCGGGGCATCCGGCGGACCGTGCTGCACGCCGCGCTGTGGGAAGCTGCGCAGCGGGCCGGGGTGGACCTGGTGCCCGCGACGGTGGCCGGACTCGACCAGCACGAGACGTCCGTGCGGGTGCGGGTCGCTGACCCAGGGGCCAACGGTCGAGCAGGACGCGAGCTGCGGGCGTCCTACGTCATTGCCGCCGACGGCTTGCACTCGCAGGTCCGGCGGATGCTCGATCTGGATGCCCCGGTGCACCGACACCGCCGGTATGGGCTACGCCGCCACGTCGCCATCAAAACCTGGACGAATCAGGTCGAGGTGTATTGGTCAGGCCAGGGGGAGGCCTACCTGACCCCGGTAGGAGCCGACATGGTCGGGGTCGCGCTGCTCTCCGGCGGCGGAGCCTCGTTCGAGCAGCAACTGGGAGCCTATCCTGCGTTGCTCGAGCGGCTTGGCGGGGCGCAATTCGTCACACCGGTTCGCGGAGCCGGACCCTTCCGGCAACGGAGCCGGCGCCGGGTCGCTGGCCGGGTGCTGCTGGTAGGGGATGCCTCGGGGTATGTCGATGCGCTGACCGGCGAGGGTCTGTCGGTGGGGTTCGCGCAGGCGCGGAGCGCCGTCGAGGCGGTGTGCGACGCGTCCGCGCAGCGGTATGAACGGCACTGGCGCGAGATCACCAACCCGTCCACGCTGACCGCGGCGGCCCTGGTCACCGCCACCAGACGGGCACCGGTACGGCGAGCCCTCGTGCCGCTCGCGCGACAGGTACCGTCGGTGTTCGAGGCAGCCGTGAACGCACTGCGTTGAGGCTGTGCGGAACTGAGTTCAGACTGGTCGTGACTGAGAAGGGAATTCGTATGCCGATGCACGCCGAACCGGCCACCGATCTGGTGGTCCTCTTGGACCGTGCTGGGCACGCCGTCGGCACCCACGCTCGGGCCACCGTGCACCACGACCAGACGCCGCTGCATCTGGCGTTTTCCTGTTATGCCGTCGATCCGGACCGGCGCTTGCTGGTGACCCGTCGGGCGCTGGGCAAGCTCACCTTCCCGGGACTGTGGACCAACACCGTCTGCGGGCACCCGGCCCCGGGAGAATCGCTGTTCGACGCGGTTCGCCGGCGGGCGGCCGACGAGCTGGGCTTGGCGGTGCCGGAGCTGCGGCTGCTCTTGCCCGGGTATACCTACCGCGCCACGATGGACGGCATCGTCGAGCACGAATGGTGCCCGGTGCTGTTGGCGCCGCTGCGCGAAAACGTGAGGTGCTCACCCGCACCCCTGGAGGTCGACCAGACTCGCTGGCTGCCGTGGACTGAGGTCGTCGCGCTCGCGCAAGATCCGCCACCGCAGTGGTCGCCTTGGGCGATGGAGCAGGTGCGCTTGCTGGAGGGGCTCGGCCCCGACCCGCTCGCCTGGCAGCCCGGCGAGCCGGACCTGCTTCCGCCCGTCCTGCGCGAGGTGCAGCCGTGAGTTCGCTTGGGTCACGCGGATCTGAACTGTCGGCTCGAAGGAGTAGCCCGGTACGGCTCGATCCCCAGCCGAGCCGGAAGGCGTTGGCTGCACCGCTGCGCATTGGCTCAGCGGGATCTTGTTGATGCGCCGAAGCTCGCAAGACGTGCCAGTCTAAGGTCATGACGGCACAACGCCTGGGGCTCGCCGAAGATGCGATCGTGGCCTCACTCAGCCTGTCGATCGGGCAGCTGTCGACGCGCACCGGTGTCGACGCTCGCACGCTGCGCGCTTGGGAGCGTCGATATGGGCTGTTCCGTCCTGCTCGTGAGGCGAACGGGTATCGGCGGTATGACAGCGACGACTTGGATCGCGCCCGGCTGATGCGTCGGCTGACGCAGCAGGGGACCCGTGCTGCCCTGGCTGCGGAACAGATTCTGACCCTCATGCCACACCCGCCTGGACCCGCTGCACCGGTCATCGTGGAGCATCGTGGGGTCACAGTTCGGCGGCTTCTCGAAGACCTCACCAACGCCATCGAGGCGCTCGACACCGACCGCGCTGACCTCATCATCGACGAAGCGGTCGTCATGCTCAGTGAAGAGGTGCTGATCGCCGAGGTGATCGCTCCGGCGATGCGTCGGTGCGTCCGTGCGCAGACGTCCGCTCGGTTGCCGGAGCGGGTGCAGGCGTATTTCGCGGCCGGCGTGGTCCGGCAGGGGCTGCGGCGGTTGCTGGCGCGTCATACCGGTCACGGGCCAGAGCTCTGGTTCGTCTGCCCAACCGACGAGCAACACGAGATCGGCCTCCTGTCCTTGGCCGTCCTGGCTGGCAAGCGCGGCTGGGACCCTGTGTACTTCGGTGCGCATACCCCCCTTGCATCGGTGGCGAGTGCGGCAGCGGAGCGTCCTCCTGCTGGTGTGGTGGTTGGCTGCACTCGATCCTTCGTGGTCCGCACGCACGCCAGAGAGCTCCAGTTGCTGGCCCGTACGGTGCCCACCGCGATCGGTGGCCCCGGAGCCATCCGGGCCTTCATCGAAGGGACCGGAGCCGGCTTCCTCGCTGATGACGTGCTCGCGGCTGCCGACGACCTGCCGGACGCACTCGGACTGCCCGATCCTGCTCAGCCCCCCAGAGTCGAAGCGGCTGAGCTGCTGAGCGACTGAGCAAGACCCGCAGACGTCTCGGTGCTGATGACGCCTGGCGATTCACTTTAAGTTTGCGCACAAAAAAACGTTAGACGTACTAGTAATTAGTCGGTCGTACGACCTAGTGTGTGACGCGTGGCACCGCTGGGGCATCGAGCGTGCCGAACCGAAGGAGACGTCAATGCGTAATATCACTGTCCGCACCATCGTCGGCACGATGAGCATGGGGCTCGTAGGCTCCCTCACCGTTGTCGCTATGACCGCCGCGCCCGCCGCAGCCCACAATTCGGACGGGACCAAGTCCCTGGCGTCAGTGCTGTCAGCCGACAAGTCCGGCTTCGACCACAACGAATACGACTTCGACATCCTGGACGCCGCGATCGCCGCAGTGCTGAAGGCCAAGCCGAAGTCACCCGTGGCGGTGCTGGCCAACGGCAATGTCGCCCTCACGGCGTTCTTGCCGAAGGACTACGCGTTTAAGAAGCTCGTTCAGGAAACCACTGGAAAGTGGGTCAACGATGAGGGCAAGGTGTTCGCTGCTGTCGCCGGCGCACTCGGCATCAACGGTGTTGAAAAGGTGCTCCTTTACCACGTTGTCCCCGGGAAGACGATCGACGCCGCGATGGCCCTCAAGTCCAACGGCGCTAACCTGCCTACGGCGCTCGGTCCCACCATTCGGGTCTGGGTGCACGACGGCATGATTACCCTGCAAGACAAGGACCCCCAGCTGTACGACCCGACCGTGCGGATCCCGGACATCAACAAGGGGAACCGTCAGATCGCTCACGGCATCGACCGGGTGCTGATTCCTTTCGACATGTGATTTCTGCGGACCGAACCGCCCGAGCCGGCTCCTTGCAGGGACGCCCGCTCGGGCGGTTCGCGTTTGTCATCCCGCAACCCAACGACGCAGTGATGTCCAGCTGGCCGACCCAGGACCTCACCAGGTCGTTGACGGCGATCACCGCCGCCAGCTGCGGTTGGCGACAGTGGCGCGGCTGTGCGGCAGAGACGGCAAAGGTTGTACCAACCAAGGGGTGGGTCAACACAAAACGGGACCTCCTGACACAATGGAACCAGGCGCCGGACCGGTCGGGGCTGGGTCACAGATTGACAACACATCGTCGATCGGTGGAGCTGCCGGCCGATGTGAGACTTGGAGTGAATGTACGCACTGGTGAAGGAACTACCCGGGAGGCAACGTGCTCGAGGACTCGGCAACGGCGGCGGAGTCGCCGGAGGCCGTGCGCGGAAGGCAGGACGTCGATGCCTTCGCTCCGCGAAATGGTGGATCCGGCGGATCTGACCGAAGGCCTGACTCTGCGCGCGGATCGGCCCAAGGGGTCGACCGCACGCAGGTTCGTCGTGTCTCCCGGCTGGTGCGCAGCCTCTCGACGGAAACGCAGGTGTACGCCGATCTGGTGTGCCGACTCTTGCAGATCAACCGGACGGATCTGACCGCCCTCGGACACCTGGAACGCAGCAGAGTCGAGGACCACTCCATGACGCAAGCCGATCTGGGTCGCGTGTTGCGGATGTCCGGAGCCGCGATCACAGCGCTCGCCGACCGGCTTGAGCGGACCGGGCACCTGCGACGCACCCGCAGCAACCGCGATCGTCGCAAGATCCTGCTGGCGTCCACGGAGCACTCCCGCGAGGTCAGCCGTGAAAGCTTCGGACCGCTGGCCAGGTCAACTCGAGCCGCGCTGGACGCCTACTCCGACGAAGAACTGCAGCTCGTCGGTCACGTGTTGGAGGACCTCGTCGAGGCATCCCGGGAGGCGTCCAGGCGGGCCTGGCAGCAGGGAGCGCCAGAGCAGCAGTCCAGGCGGATCGATGAGGCGAACTGACCGTGTCGACCGCGATCAGGTGCCGGACGTCATTGCCCTACCCGCCGTCCCGAGCCTGGGATTTGCTTGCGGATGCGACCGTGGTCCAGGGGCGAACCGGCGACCACGAGGCGTTGGTGGCCAGCGTGCTCGGGCACCGGGTCGAGCTGGCCCACGGGCTGACGGGGCCGTCACCGGCGTCGATCCCGGTGGTGTCCATTGAGACGGCGGGGACGGTGCCGACGCACTGGCTGCCACCGATCCTTGCCGCGTACGCGGCCGGCCGGATGCCCGCCGTGCATCGCTGCGAAACCTGGCGTCGCATCAGCGAGGACCGCCTCGATGGCGACATGGTCTTTACCATCCGAGGTGTCGACGCGGCCTCGGCCTCCGGGTCGATGCGCGTGCGGGGGACCGCCACCGGTAGCGAGATGTACCAGGAGGTCATCATCGCAGCAGGTGTCCCGCTCTTCGGCGGTCTTATCGAGCGGTCCTTGGCCGGCCGGATCCACGAGTCACTGGCGGCAGAGAGCAGCTTTGGCTCCCGTGCGGCCGTTGCGCCCCCAGTCGGTCGAATCCCGGTTGCGGCGCGCCAGGTCGCCGTTGAGCACCGTCATGAAGGCGCACCAGGCGGCGTAGGGTGCCAGCGCGTTCCGATGCCTCGGCCCGGCAACCGCGACGCGTCGGCTCAGATCGACGCTGCTGACGGTCAGTGCGGCAGCGGTGGCGGCGGCGAGCCAGGGGCGACGTGCCCGCCAGAAGAGAAGGTGCCAGCCGCCGTTCAGGATCAGATTCAGGGCCAAGGCCCGGCGGAATGCGTTTGCCTCGGCCGTCATCTGCCGGTCCTCGAAGGAGGTCAGTGCCGAGGCAGCGGTGCCAATGATGTCGGCGTACAGCCCACCCCAGGCGATCGGGAAGACTGGACCCGGCGGTTGCCACGGCGGCAGATCGAGACGCTCGTACCACGGCGCATCAGGTTGGCCGGCCCAGGCAGCAAGGACGGCTGCCGCACCAGTGCCGATCGCTGTCTGGATCAGGTTGCGCGTCCCGCTCGGTACAGGGACCGTCGCCATCGCGCGACGGATGCCCTCGTCGTACCCGATCAGTCCACCGGGCGGATCTGGGAGGTGCTCGGCGATGTCGTGCTCGGCGCAGACGACTTCGTGAATCAGACTCGCGACCAGTGGTTTCGCGATCCCCGCCGATATCGGTGTGACGAGGCCGACCCATTGGCTGGCCAGTTCGGGGGTGAGCAGCGGCAGCGTCAGGACGGTGCGATCGCGCAGTCCGGTGAGTCTGGCGAAACGCTGAATCATTTCGGCATAGGTCAGGACATCGGGGCCACCGATGTCGAAAGTGCGGTTGACCTGCGGCGGAAGCAGTGCGACGCCGATCAGATACCGCAACACGTCATCGACGGCGATCGGCTGGATCCGATGGTCCAGCCACTGTGGGGCCACCATGGCCGGCAATCGTTGCGTGAGGTAGCGCAACATCTGGAACGACGCCGACCCATCGCCGAGGATCACCGCAGCCTGCAGGCACACCGCCGGCACCGGGCAGTCCAGGAACACCTGCCCAACCTCGACTCGGGAGGCCAGATGGGCGGAGAGTTCCTGCCCGCTCGGGTGCAACCCGCCAAGGTAAACGATCCGAGCAACATCGGCAGCAACGGCGGCTTGGGCGAAGTGTTTGGCCAGGGTCAGGTCACGTTCGGCGAAGTCACCCTGGCCATCCATTGAGTGCAGCAGGTAGTACGCCACATCCACGCCCGTCAAGGCCCGCATCAGGTCCGCGGCCTGACCGGCGTCGCCCGGGACGATGTCGACCGCCGAAGCCCACGGACGGTCCGCCAACGACTCGGGGTGCCGGGTCAACACCCGCACCCGCCAACCTGCTTCGAGCAGGGGGGACACCANNGGCTTGATGAGGGTGCGCAGTGATCCGCACGTCTGCGATTCGCCGGGGGCGTTCGCCTCAGGACCGTCCATGCCCTGCACTCTGAGCCACCACACCGCCAGGCGCAACCAGAGCGCCTGAACTGATCACCCATGGCGCAGGCGCCGAATGATGACACCTTCATCGACGGGTCCCAATGACCCGACGCTTCCGGTACGATCCGTGCCCCGAGACGCGAATCGAAAGCAAGAACGATGCGCACGTGCACGTCTCCCGAAGCGTTGCAACGCGCGACCGCGCCGGCCAAAATCGCTGGGCCAACCGCAGAGTCTCCTACGTATGAGGCGCTTCGCGTACCTCGCTTTCCTGACCCGTAGCGCTCAAAGAAACGCATTCGTTCTTACCGGAGGGATTGGAACGTACGAGCAACGCGGCTCAGATTTCGTATTGACGGCCACGATCCATGATCGTGATCTCGCATTCCTGTGGCGATTCCTGCATCCGGTGCCCGGTCGCTCGTGCTCTCAGTTGGGCAGCTGGCTAGCTAGCAGTACGCCGCGGCGTTGCGGCATTCTCTGGCGCGGAACCACGCCTTCCTCTTTGGGAACAAACGGCTGGCGATGGCGGCCACGATCGCCTTCCTCGGAATCAACGGTCGACGTCTGACCCTTACCAATGACGAGGCGTACCACCTGGTAATGGAGGTGGCGGCCGGTCGCCTACAAGAGGTCGCCGAGGTCGCGGGCATGATCAGGGCCGGTCGCGAGCCTCGATAGCCCTCGCGCCGGCGAACCTGCGCCCCGTTCTTGATTCAGGGCGAGGAGTCGGCGACGTCGGCGGGTGGACCGATGCGTCCAAGCGCGGTCATGGCTCTTCCGCGTTGAAGGCCTGGAGTGAGGCGCCGTCGCGGGGCCGATCAGTGTCGGTGGATGACCCGGATCCACGTTGGGCCACCAGCCAGTCGCAGGTCAGTTCTGCGTGTGTGAGGCGGTCGTCTCGGGCGGCCGACTTGCCACGGATGGTTGATCGCTTTCCTGGATGGTGTGCTGATTGAACGTCCAGAACTTGTTCAACAGGAACGACAGCGGCGTGGTCAAGATGATCATGATCAGCTGCGCCCAATAGGCCATGGTCCGCAATCCGGTGGAGTCGTCGAACACCTCCGGTGAGAGCTGCAACGGAGAATGCGGATGGGTCAGTGCGGTCAGGATGAAGAAGCCGACAAACCTGGCGGCCAGCCCGACCGTGAAGAAGTGCACGAATCGGGTGCGCTGGACGATCCCGGACTGCTTGAAGGTCCAGATCCGGTTGAGTTCGAAGTTCCAGACATTGGCGACGATGAATGACAACAGCGAGAACACGTGCAGCCACCGCACGTTATACGGCGTGGGGGCCAGTGGGAACGCCACGTCGTGCACGTGCACCGGCAAGACCTTGACGAGCAGCACGAACGCGAGCGTGTCGACGACGACGCCGGAACCGCCAACCAGGCAGAACCGTGCCACCTGATGAAACCGGTGTTGGGGGTGCAACACATGGGACCGGGCGGGGAGGGGCACGCTCCACGGTAACCCCCAGCGTCGTATCAACTGGGTCGCTCGCCGACGTGCCAGCCACAACACCGGACCACGGTGCGCATGCCAGCCTTGGGCGTTCAGCTTGAGCAGTCAGCTCGGGGGCAGCCCCATCAGATCAGCAAGCTTGCGCACGGTCCGCCAGTTGCGCGCCGTACCTGCTGCTGCCACCGGATCCCCTGGTAAGCGGGTCGCTGCGACGGCCAGCTTGCTGCGCCCGAACCCATCAGGGGTGTGCAGGTAGACCACCCGGTCGCAGCAGATGGCCCTGTCGCGGGAACCCTGCTCGGCCAGAGCGCTTTGGAGGGCGGCGAGCCGGTCGCGCTGCTGTGACGTCCGGTGCTCAGTGAAGGCGATCAGGTGGACCGACCGAGGATCCGGCTCAGAGGCGAACGGGTTGTCGCGGATCGCGGTGGCCAACTCCTCCCGGACCAGGGCGATCACCGGGATCGTGAACCCTAATCCCTTCGCGAGGGCGCTCTCGATGCCGGTCGCGACCTGCGAGGAGTCCCCAGATGGCTGTGGCGGTGTGCCAACCAGGTTGCCACTTTGGATGTAGCTGGCCACCCCCGTCCACCCAAGACCGACGAGGAAGTCGCGCAGGGTGAGCATGGGGATGCTCCGGCCCCCGACATTCACGCCGCGCAATAGCACGACGTGAGTCCTGATGAACCCCTCTGTTACCTGCGGCCCGGGTCTCGCCCCGACAGCATCGATCTGGTCGGCCACCTGTGCCCCTCCTGTGTCTGTGACGCCTCAGCCCGCCCAACAGCGTGCCCTCGAGCGTGTCGGGTCCCCGAATCCCACCCGCATCTCATGCGCATCTCACCCGGAAGTCAAAAGGATCCCAACACAGCTGGCGCGCCGCCCGAACCGGAGGTGATCCCTGGGCGGTTCCGAATGCTCGAGGCAGGCAGTACCCGACGTGCCGCGTCCGCGCGAGATCGGCCTAGAATGACATTGCACGTGCTCCGGGGTCGGTGAAAGTCCGAACCGGCGGTGACAGTCCGCGACCCGTCGACGCCAATCCGTCGACGGTTGACCTGGTGGAATTCCGGGACCGACGGTGAGAGTCCGGATGGGAGGCAGCACGTGGCGCCGGACGGCGCGCGCTTTGCCCGATAGGTCGGGTCGCGCGTAGACCGGTGTCCATGCCGCGCTCTCGCGTGTCCGCCCCCGGGTCACGTCGATGCGGAGGTATGGATGGGCGTGGTCCACAGACGGGACATCTTGGCCCCGTTGCTGTTTGGTGCGCTGCTGTTGACCTTGTGGTGGCAGCTGACTCGAGGTGGCACGAGCGTGCCGTCGTTCTTGCTGCCGACCCCTAGCGCGGTCCTCGGCCGACTGCACGACATGCTGATCGGCGGCGAGATCTGGCCGTACCTTTGGGTGACCATTGGGGAGGCATTCGGGGGCTGCCTTCTGGGCAGCGCCGTCGCCTTGCCGCTGGCCGTGGTCATCCACCGCAGCCGATGGGCGTCCGCCGCCTTCCAGCCGTTCCTCGGCGCCACCCAGGCCATCCCTGCCATCGCGTTGGCCCCGCTGCTCGTGCTCTGGATCGGGTACGGGCTCGTAGCCGTCGTCACGCTGTGCGCGCTGATGGTGTTCTTCCCCATCCTGATCTCCACCGTCGTCGGTCTGCGGCACGTGGATGGCGACGTCATCAACGCCGCAAGGATTGACGGCGCCTCCTCACTCGGCATGCTCTGGCATGTCGAAGCACCCTTAGCGTTGCCGTCGGTCCTGGCCGGACTGCGCAACGGCTTCACCCTCAGCGTCACCGGCGCGGTGGTCGGGGAGATGGTGATGGGTGGCCGTGGAGTCGGCATGGTGCTCACCGTGCAGCGGGATTCGGTCGACACGGCTGGCATGTTCGCCTCGATCATCGTCCTATGCGTGGTCGCTTCGAGTGTCTACAACCTGATTCAGACCTGGGAACGCCGGTCCATGATCATCGACTCCTTGCGCACCACCTCCACCAGATGACCGTCCAGGTCATCGGCATTTCCCTCGAAAGGTGACCCCATGCATCGCGTCAACCGACGGAGCGTTCTGACGGTGGCGGCAGCGGCCGTTACGTTGACGCTGGCCGGCTGCGGGACTTCAGCAACGCCTTCAGCGGCGGGGACTCCACCGGCCGGATCGTCCTCTGGTGGCAACGTCGGCGAGGCCACACTGGGACTCACCTATCTCCCGAACATCCAGTTCAGTCCGTTCTACGTGGGCACTGACAAGAAGCTGTTCGCCAACCGCGGCGTTGACCTCACCCTGCGCCACCACGGCTCGAACGAGGGACTGTTCACGTCGCTGGCCGCCGGGCAAGAAGACTTCGTCATCGCCGGCGGGGACGAGCTCATGCAAGCTCGAGCAGAAGGCATGGAACTGGTCGCGATCGCGTCGTACTACCGGACCTACCCGGTCGTGCTGATCGTGCGCGACGAATCGCCGATCAAGACCACGAAGAATTTGCGCGGCCGCAGCATCGGGCTGCCCGGCCGGTACGGCGAAAGCTGGTTTGGTCTGCAGGTCGCCCTCAAGGACGCCGGGCTCAGCGATCAGGACGTCAGGATCACCGAAGTCGGGTATACCCAACAGGCCGCGCTGACGACGAACAAGGTCGACGCGATCGTCGGATTCTCGAACAACGACGCGGTGCAATTCGGCCTGGCCGGGGTGAAGACCAGGAGTATCCCGTTGGCCGCCAAGGTCCCGTTGGTGAGCATCTCGCTGGTGACCACAGCCAAGCTCCTCAAAGAAAAGCCGAACCTGGCCACTGCGGTGGCCGAGGGCATGGTCGATGGCATCAATGCGGTCAAAGCCGACCCGGAAGGCGCCATCACCATCAGCACCGCGCAAGTCCCGGGCTTGGCCAAGGAGCAAGCGAAGCAGGCAGCCCGGGCCACCCTGGAGGCAACGATCAAGATCATGTCGGACTCGAGCGGAAAGGTCTCGGGCCGGCTCGATCCGGCTCAATGGCGGGCGATGGCAGACTTCATGTTGGCTCAGGGGCTGCTGGCCGAGCCGGTCGATCCTGCCGCCGCGATGTCGAGCGCGTACGTCTCCCGTTGACCAAGATCGACCAGGTCTGCTTCGACCCG
>CAJDXD010000004.1_pt1 | contig 16756 bp, 13 predicted proteins | sample 7391761 | NCBI WGS metagenome assembly CAJDXD01 (sample SAMEA7055743, study PRJEB34461) | soil metagenome | biome: terrestrial ecosystem; feature: Peninsula; material: soil | place: Antarctica | collected 2016
CACCTCCATGACCATGGCCCTGGAAACGAAGCGGTGACGGCGCAATGGTCGAAGCTCGCCGACCGGGATGCCATTGCGGCTCACAACGAAAGATTTCCCCAGGGGCTTGTCAGATCATGCGTGGTCGGGCCCAAAGAGGTGCAGCGCCACGATCGCCGTACGGCGTGCTCGGCGGGACACTGCAAAGGTGAAGACATCCCGCGCCCTATGGGCGATCCCGGCGGCCCTGGCGGGGCTTGCGGCTCATGACATCTTGCAGAAGCAGCATTCCCTGCTTCGTGCCTTCCCGGTGCTCGGTCATGGCAGGTACTTCGTCGAGACCGTTGGCCCCGAACTGCGGCAGTACATCGTGGCCGGCAACGACGAGGAGCGGCCGTTCAGCCGCGATCAACGCCGATATATCTACACCTCGGCCAAGGGCGTCAACAACTACTTCGGATTCGGCACCGACAACGACCTGGAAGGCGCTGACGGTTACCCGATCATCAAGCACCGCACGTTCACCGACGTCCAGCCATCGACTGCCGGTGCCCACCACGCGCACGACGCCTGGTTGCCCTCGGTCAAGGTGCTCGGTGGTCCGCGCGGGCGGCGGCACGCCTTTCGTCCCAACTCGGTCGTGAACGTCTCGGCGATGAGCTTCGGCAGCCTGTCCGGGCCTGCGATCACCGCCTTGAATCGCGGAGCAGCCCTCGCCGGCTGCCTGCACAACACCGGCGAGGGGGGTCTGTCGCCGTACCACCGCCAGGGTGGCGACCTGATCATGCAGATCGGGACTGCATACTTCGGCTGCCGAGACGAGCACGGGCGGTTCGACCTGAACCGGCTCGTCGAGCTGGTCCAGAGCGCGCCGGTGAAAGCTATCGAGATCAAGCTCAGTCAGGGAGCCAAGCCCGGACTCGGCGGGGTGCTGCCAGCGGCCAAGATCACCCCGGAAATCGCCCGGATCCGAGGCATCAGCCAGGGCCAGGACTGCGTCAGCCCCTCGCGACACGGGGGCCGATGGCAAACGTGGAGTCGACTTCATCACTGTCGACGGCGGCGAAGGCGGCACCGGTGCGGCGCCGATGGTGTTCAGTGACAACGTGTCGCTGCCGTTCCGGGCGGGTTTCCCGCGGGTGTATTCGGTCTTTGCATCGGCGGGGATCGCCGAGTCTGTGCTGTTCATCGGCTCGGGCAAGCTCGGCCTGCCCGAGACTGCACTGGTGGCGTTTGCGACCGGTGCGGACATGGTGAACGTGGCGCGTGAGGCGATGCTGGCCATCGGTTGCCTGCAGACGCAGAAGTGCCACACCGATCACTGCCCCACCGGGGTGGCTACCCAGAATGCCTGGCTGGCCCGCAGCCTTGACCCGGACCTGAAGTCCGTCCGGCTGGCTGGCTACTTGCGCGCCTTCCGGCGGGATCTGCTCAAGGTGGCCGAGGCTGCAGGTCTGGCTCATCCCGCCCTGATCAGTGCGGACGACATTGAGATCCTCACCGGTCACTCAAGCTCAACACCGTTGCGCGCAGTGATCGGATACGACGCGGACTGGGGCAGCCCCAGTGAGGCAGACCGCACAACAGTGATCGAACTGATGCGCAGGACTGCTGAGCCCGCCGAACAGGCCCCGCCCTCATCAGACGCCGAGCGCTGAGGCCGGCCGGGTTCAATGGTGTGGCCGACCCTCGCGCTGTTTGGGCAGATCATCGGGGTGCCCGCTCAGTTCGTGGGCGTCTTCTATGGAGATCGGCGGGGCCCGATGGTGGACCCGCCGGTTGACCAGGTAGGTGATCGCCCACAGCACGACGCCGATCAGCAAGAGCCAGCCGCCGATGACGTAGTCTCCAGCGGGCCTTCCGGACCATGGGCTGGCCAGGAAACCTGACGTCACCGCGCCCAGGACCGGCACGATCGCGGGAACCCGGAAGTGGTCGTGATCCACGGGCCGCCGCTTGAGGACCAGCACTGAGATGTTCACGGTGGTGAACACGACCAGGAGCAAGAATGCGGTCGTCCCACCCAGCGCCTGCAGGTCAGCGAACCAGATCAGCCCCATCGCGATCAGCGTGGTGAACAAGATCGCCACCCAAGGGGTGTGCCGGCCGCTGACTTTGCCCAATTGGTGCGGCAGCACTCGCTCGCGAGCCATGCCATAAAGCAACCGAGAAGCCATCAGCATGTTGAGCAGGGCGGTATTCGCCACCGCGAAAACGGTGATCCCGGCGAACACCCCCACCGGAAAGCCCGGAGCACCCGCCTGCAGCACCTTCAGCAACGGGGTATCGCCCTCGCCGAGTTCCTCGGCCGGCACCAGGGCTATCGAAGACACAGCGATGAGCAGATACACCACGCAGGTAATGACCATGCCGGTCAACATGACCTTGGGGAATGTCCGGACCGGATCCTTGGTCTCCTCCGCCATATTGACCGAATCCTCGAAGCCCACCATGGCGAAGAACGCCAGCGCGGTCGCCGCCGTGACCGCCCCGAACGCTGACTGTCCAGCCGGAACCTCGATGTTGGTGAGCTGGGAGGTATCGCCCTTTCCCACCGCGATCGCAAACATCCCGACGGCGATGATGATCACTAACCCGGACAACTCCACCAGCGTGAGAATCACATTTATTTTGACGCTCTCAGACACTCCTCGCAAGTTGATCAAAGCCACGAGCACGATGAAGAACAACGACATGAGGACGATGCCGATCGTCCCGGCTTCCCAGTCCAACCCGGCTGCTCTGGCCAGGTTGCTGGCGAATGCCTTTGAAGCCGATGACGCCGAGGTCAGGCCAGAACCCATGACGGTGAAGGCGACGAGAAACGTTATAAAGTGGACGCCGAATGCTTTATGTGCGTAGACCGCAGCGCCGCCGGCCTTCGGGTATTTAGTGACCAGTTCCAGGTAGCTCATTGCGGTGAGGATGGCAACGACGAAGGCACACAGGAAAGGTAACCAAACAGCGCCGCCGACCTCTTTAGCTACCTTCCCGGTCAGCGCGTACACACCGGTGCCCAGGATGTCGCCGATGATGAACAGCAACAGCAAAGGCGGTGTGATCCGGCGGACCAAGCCCGGCGCCTGCGAGCTGTCTGCGCTGCCCCCGTCGGCTGTCGTGGCGGTAGCGCTTGTCTCGTCCCCTGTCATGGGCGGAACTCTGCTCGCCGGCACGCGATCCGTCTAGTGCAGTGAGCGCTGCCGAAAGCCGCAAGGCACACCCTCGCTTACGTCGGCGCGTGCCGAGCGACCTCGACACCTTCAAGCGCTGAACGTCGGCGTCGGTAACCACGCCCGGGTCCATGACCGCAATCGCAGCCTCGCGGTCCTGGATCATGTTCGAGGCACTGGCAGTCTTGCTGCCGGCAGCCGGGGCGGGGAATGCGCCCCCACCGTTCATGGGCAGATTGCCGACTCATCCCGGCGGCCTGGCCGATCTGCGCCCAGCTCGCCCCGGCCCCGCGAGCCGCGAGGACGGCCGAGTGGAGCTCCAACTGCGCTTTTGCTACGCCTTCGGTGGCCGAACGCACACCGCCGACGGCCACATTCAGGTTGACCCGCACTGGGCGCCTCCACTTCGCGTCGACTTCACAAGAAGTGTGCCACTGCTTTTGCCTGTCAGGAAATCCTGACGTATCATAGTGTCAGGAACGCCTGACAAGACACGATCTGGCGTCCTGGGTCAAGGAGGCTGCAGCATGACGCATGCTCACGAACTGTCCGAAGGCCTGCAGATGGCATTACAGAAAGCAGTTGACTGCTGGCAGGCGACCGAAGATCCACTGACGCTCCGCGGGCCTGATCGGCAACGTCTGAAGATGACCTTGATGGACGCCCGGCGAGAAGGCGCTACCTGGCCGCAACTGGGCGAGTGCCTGCAAGTCGACCCCGCTGCACTGCGCTCGGGTGTCGGCTGCATGCCCCGATGGGGCCAACGTCCTGATGCGATGAATCGCGGCCACGGGGCAGGGTCAGGCCTGCCGAAACGCTGCTCGGGCGCCGGAGGCTGCGGCCAACGTCACAGCGATGGCCAGCATCACGGCCATGGTCGGCGCCACGGCTACGGCTATCGCCACGGTGCCGGGCTTGCTTGAACAGCCCGGCCACAGACACCCCTGACGCACTCCTACGTCGACCCATCGACCGGACGCACAACCCTAGATGCCCGCGAACACCACTGATTGAAAGGGAGTTCTATGGACACCGCCACTGACGCAACAACTGTCGCCATGCCCCGAATCGGAGACAAGGCGCCCGAATTCACTGCCATGACGACGCAGGGCCCGATCTCGTTTCCCGCGGATTACGTCGGCAAATGGGTCATCCTCTTTTCGCATCCTGCCGACTTCACTCCGGTCTGCACGAGCGAATTCATGACCTTCGCCACGATGCAGAAGGATTTCCAACTGCACAACACCGAGTTGGTCGGGCTTTCGGTGGATGGCTTGTATAGCCATATCGCTTGGCTGCGAACCATCAAGGAAAAGATCCGGTTTCGCGACATGGCAAACGTCGAGGTGACGTTCCCACTGATTGACGACGTATCGATGAACGTCGCCAAGAAGTACGGCATGATCATGCCCGGAGAAGCAGAGACTCAGGCCGTCCGCGGCGTCTTCTTCATCGACCCTGAAGCGGTCATCCGGGCAATCATCTACTACCCGCTGTCATTAGGCCGAAACTTTGACGAGCTGTTGCGGGTCATCAAGGGACTGCAGACCGCCGACGCGTTCGATGTAGCCCTTCCGGCTGACTGGCAGCCAGGTGAGCGGGTCATCGTGCCACCGGCAGGCTCCTGCGGGACGGCCCAGGAGCGCATGGACGAGGTGACCGAGGGCATCGAGTGCGAGGACTGGTTCTTCTGCACCAAGGAATTGAGCGCCGAGACGATCGCAAAGAAGATCCATCGGTAATCGCCAGATCGTCACCAGGTCGCAGACACTTCCACGTTGCCGGGGGATGGGTCTTGGCTGAGGGCAGATCCTAGAATTTCGTGCCGACCCGGCGCCAACGCCGTCCGCTGGTGCCGGGTTCGTTGTGGGTGGCGGGCACTTGACTGCGGTAGACGATGAACGGGCGCCACAAGAACCAGATCGGGTAGCTCCAGGCGTGCACCAACCTGGTGAAAGGCCAGGCCGCCCAGATCAGCCACGACGCGGTCGCGTGGACTTGGTACAACAGCGGCGCGCCGACCATCGCAGCGACATCCGGCCGGCCGATGAACAGACCCCGGAACCAGACTCCGACGGTGGTGCGGTAGTCGTACGCGTCTCCGAACAGGTTGAACACGGTGGGCACGATCCCGGTCAGGATGATGGCCAGCAGCAGGATCAACGCAAACCAGTCGACCGGCGCGGTCGTGGCCCGGACCCGAGCCACAAACAGCCGACGCAGTGCCAAAACGATGATCCCAAGGATGATCAGGACGGCTGCGATGGTGCCGGCCGCGGCCGCGAACAAGTGGTAGACGTGGTCGGGGATGCCGAGGAAGTTGGTGACCGCCGCCGGGACGAGGATGCCCAGGACGTGCCCGCCGATGGCGGCGAAGGTGGCGTAGTGGAAGATCGGCGACCCCCACTTCAGCAACCGACGTTCCTGCAACTGGGTGGAGCGGCTGGTCCAGCCGAACTGGTCGTAACGCCAACGCCAGATGTGGCCGACGACAAAAATGGCCAGGGCCACATACGGCAACACCACCCACAGGAATACGTCGGTCAAGGTCAGCGTCACGTGCGCACCGCCCCTCCGCTCAAATACTCGGGGGGCGCGAACGGCTCCAAGCCGACGTCCTCGCGCGGCGGGCCAGCTGCCCAGTGGTCGCGGACCTGGCTCAGCTGCGCTCGTCGCAGCTTCGGCAGCTCCGCACAGACGGCGTCGACGATGTGCGCGTACGGGGTCTGCGCCTGGTGCAGTGCCCTACGCAACAGCTCCAAGTCCGCGCGGCAGCTGCGCAGCAGCAGCGTTCCTCGCGGTGCCAGCGCGGCAAACTCGAGCACCAGCGGAAGGTAGTCCGGCAACTCCTCCTGCGATGGCACGAAGTTTTCCTTGCGGTACGCCGTTTTGAACCTCAGCATCGCCATGCCGCGTTTGCGGGTGTCACCGTAGCGGTAGTAGGTCAGGTAGAGCGCGCAGCGGCGGCGCAGGTCGAACGTCTCCACATAGTGCTCGGCCACTTCATTCGGCGGGGTCGCGGCCAGCCACGTCAAGAACCGAGAAAACCCCTCCCGGCTGGCGCGGTTCGGTAACTGCGCAGTGACCGCTTCCAGGGTGGTGAACCCTTCGAAGATGTCGCGAGTCGGGTATTGCAGCAGCACCGACGCCAACTTGTTGATGCCAATCTGGCTCACGACGCGCCCCCGGAGGGGAACAGATTCGGCGCAGTTCCCTGGCCGTTCCAACCAAACAGGTTGAATCGTTCCCGGCCGTCGTCGCCGCGGAACGTGTGGCTGCCACCGGGCTGTCCGGCAGGATGAAAGGACTCCGTCGAGCCGCCCATTCCCGGCCCACCCTCAGTGTCCAGGCTGGCGAACATCTGCTCATGCTGCGCGGTCAACCGGCCCGCGTCCTCGGCGTGCGCCGCTGGGACGACGTAGCGGTCGTCGTACTTGGCAATCGCCAGCAGTCGGTACAAGTCTGCCAAATCCGCGGGCGTCGAATGCACCGCCTCGGCCAGCTTCACGTTCGGTTCCAGCCCGAGCTGTTCGGCGCGCATCGTCGAGCGGATCGCCGCCAGTTTGCGCAGTACGGCGCGGACCGCCTCGACGTCGCCGGCGGTGAACAGGTTGGCTAGGTATTCCAGCGGGATCCGCAGCGAGTCGATGCTGGCGAAGACCCGGTCCGTGTCAACCTCGTCGTAGCCGGCGGCATGCACGATGTCCGCCACCGGGGACAACGGTGGCACGTACCAAACCATCGGCAGCGTGCGATATTCGGGATGCAACGGCAGGGCGACCTTGTGTTTGACCGCCAGTGCGTACACCGGGGAGCGACGGGCTGCCTCCATCCAGTCGTGCGGGATGCCCTGGTCGGCCGCAGCCCGCTGCACCTGCGGGTCGTGGGGGTCCAGGAACACCGAGAGCTGCGCCTCGTACAAGTCCTGGACATCGGGGGTGGCGGCCGCCGCCAGCACTTTGTCCGCGTCGTACAGCACAAGTCCGAGATACCGCAGCCGACCCACACAGGTTTCCGAGCAGATGGTCGGCTCGCCACTCTCGATCCGTGGCGCACATAATGTGCACTTCTCCGCTTTGCCAGTCCGATGGTTGAAGTACACCTTCTTGTACGGACAACCCGACACGCAGAACCGCCAGCCGCGGCAGCGGTCCTGGTCGACCAGGACGATGCCGTCCTCGCTGCGTTTGTACATCGCTCCGGAGGGGCAGGAGGCGACACATGAGGGGTTCAGGCAATGCTCACAGATCCGCGGCAGATAGAACATGAAGGCCTGCTCGAACTCCATCGCGACGTGCTGTTCGAGGTTCTTCAGATTGGGATCGGCAATGGCGTGTTCGGTCGCGCCGGCCAGGTCGTCGTCCCAGTTGCTGCCCCAGCTCATGTTCATGCTCTGGCCGGTCAGCGCGGAGTGCGAGTGGGCGCTGGGATTCGGGGTGCCTAGCGGCGCGTCGATCAGGGTCTGGTAGTCGTAGGTCCAGGGCTCGCCGTAGTCGTCGATGGATGGCAGATCGGGGTTGTAGAAGATCGACAGCAACTTCTTCAGCCGGCCGCCGGCCTTGAGCTTCAGCCGGCCCTTGCGGTCCAGGGTCCAGCCACCGTTCCACTGCTCCTGGTCCTCATACCGCTTCGGATAGCCGATGCCTGGTTTGGTTTCAACGTTATTGAAGTAGACATATTCGGTGCCAGGCCGGTTCGTCCACACCTGTTTGCAGGTCACCGAGCAGGTGTGGCAGCCGATGCACTTGTCGATGTTCATCACCATCGACATCTGAGCCATCACCCTCATGAGAACTGCACCTCCTGGGAGCGACGGCGGATCACGGTGACCTCATCACGCTGGTTGCCGGTGGGACCGTAATAGTTGAACCCGTAGGTGAACTGCGCATACCCGCCGATCATGTGAGTCGGCTTGATCACCAACCGCGTCAGCGCGTTGTCGCCGCCACCGTGCCAGCCGGACACCTCAGACTTGGGCGTCATCAGGTGCCGGTCCTTGGCGTGGTACATGAAGACCGTGCCCTCCGGCATCCGGTGGCTGACCACGGCGCGACACGCGACCACGCCGTTGCGGTTGTACGCCTCGATCCAGTCGTTGTCCGCGACGCCGATCTTGGCCGCGTCCAGCGGACTCATCCAGATCCCTGGGCCACCGCGGAACAGCCGCAGCATGTGCAGGTTGTCCTGGTACTCCGAGTGGATCGACCACTTCGAGTGCGGGGTCAGGTAACGCACGGTGATCTCGGGTCGGCCCGGATCGCCCAGGCCCTGATCCCCGAAGTGCCGGGCGTAGTTCAGCGGTGGCCGGTAGACCGGCAGCGCCTCGCCATACTCGTGGGTCCAGTCATGGTCGAGGAAGAAGTGCATCCGCCCGGTGAGCGTGTGCCACGGCTTGAGTCGCTCCACATTGACCACGAACGGGGAATAGCGCCGCCCCCCGGTCTCACTACCTGACCACTCCGGTGAGGTGATCACCGCCCGTGGCTGGATCTGGGTGTCGGCAAAGGTGATCTGGTCGCCGGCTCGGTCGGCGGCGAGGTCAGCCAGCGGCATCCCGGTGCGCCGCTCGAGCGCCTGCCATCCCTGCACCGCAAGAGCGCCGTTCGTGGTGCCCGACAAGGCCAGGATGGCCTCGGCCAGATGGATGTCGCGGGCCAGTGATGGCCGACCGTCGCCCACCCCGCCGCGGACGACGCCATTGGTCTTGCGCAGGTATTCCACCGCCTCCGTCGGCTTCCAACTCACTCCCTTGGTGGTGGTGCCAAGGGTGTCGATCAGCGGGCCGACGGCAGCCATCTTCTCGGCCACCTGGGCGTAGTTACGCTCGATCGTGACCAGCCGCGGCATCGTCACCCCGGGCACCGGCTCGACTTCCCCGCGGGCCCAATCCAGCATCCGACCCCCGGGTTGGGCGGTCTCGTCGGGCGTGTCGTGCATCAGTGGCGCGGCGATCACGTCGGTGCGAGTGCCCAGATGCTCGGCGGCCAGTCGGGAGAACTCCGTCGCGATCGTGGCGAACGTGTCGAAGTCGGTGCGGGTGTCCCAGGGCGGCGCGATGGCTGGGTTGAACGAGTGAATGAACGGGTGCATGTCAGTGGTAGAGATGTCGTGCTTCTCATACCAGGTGGCGGCCGGCAGCACGATGTCGGAGTAGGTGCACGTGCTGGTCATCCGGAAGTCGATCGTGGTCACCAGATCGAGCTTCCCGCGTGGCGCCTCTTCTCGCCATCGAACCTCGGCGGGCCGCATCTCGGGTGGAGACTCCTGCGCGCGCGCCGCATCTTCCACGCCGAGTAGGTGCCGCATGAAGTACTCCATGCCTTTACCCGAGGAGCCCAGCAGGTTGGCCCGCCAGATCGTCATCACCCGGGGGAAGTTGGCCGGATCGTCCGGGTCGGTGTCAGCGAACGTCAGCCGACCCGAACGGAGCTCGTCGACGATGTAGTCGCTCACCGGCCGGCCAGCCGCGACAGCCTCGTCGGCGAGATCGAGGGGGTTCCGTTGGAACGTCGGATGCGAAGGAGTCCACCCCAGTCGGGAAGCTTGAGCCAGGCAGTCCACGAAGGTGCGGCCCTCGAAGATCCCCCGGCCGAGCGGGCTGGCCAGTTCGGCGGCGTTGAAGTTCTCATATCGCCACTGGTCGCTGTGCAGGTAGAAGAATGACGTCCCGGTCATGTGCCGGGTCGGTCGCTGCCAGTCCAGGCCGAAGGCCATGTTCTGGAAGCCCGTCAGCGGCCGAACCTTTTCCTGGCCGACGTAGTGCGCCCAACCCCCGCCGTTGACCCCTTGGCAGCCGCACAGCATGGTCAAGGTGAAGAAGGTCCGGTAGATCTGGTCGGAGTGGAACCAGTGGTTCGTGCCGGCGCCCATCGCGATCATCGATCGCCCGCGGGACAGTTCCGCGTTGCGGGCGAACTCCCGCGCCACCCGGGCGACCGCCTCGGCCGGCACCGTGGTGATCTTCTCCTGCCAGGCCGGGGTGCCCAGCGCCGGGTCGTCATACCCCGTCGGCCACTCCCCCGGCAGTCCCTCGCGGGGCACCGCGTACTGGGCCATCAGCAGGTCGAACACGGTTGTTACCAGGCGATCGCCGACCCGACGAACTGGTACGCCGCGGCGGATCACCGCGCCACCCTCACTTTGGCCGATGTCGAACCGGGCCAGGTCGACCGGAACCGACTCAGCATCCGGCCCGTACAGGCTCAGTAGCGGATCCACCTCGCCCAGATCCAGGTTCCACTTCCCCTCGCCAGAGCTCGTGTAGCGGAACCCGAGCGAGCCGTTGGGGACCGTCAGCGCGCCGGTCGTGGCGTCGATCAGGACGGTTTTATGCGCTGATCCCTGCCCGGCGGCCACGTCGCCGCTTAGGTCGGCCGCGGTGAGAAAACGGTCTGCGGCGTAGGCGCCGTCGCGCTCGCGCAAGGTAACCAGGAACGGCAGGTCGGTGTAGGACTTGACGTAGGAGGTGAAGTACGGGACCTGCCGATCGCGGAAGAACTCGGTCAAGATCACGTGACCCATCGCCATCGCCAGCGCCGCGTCGGTCCCAGGCACGGCGGCCAGCCAGTCATCCGCGAACTTCGTGTGGTCGGCGTAGTCGGGGCTGACCACCACCACCTTTTGACCCCGGTACCGCGCCTCGACCATGAAGTGCGCATCCGGCGTCCGGGTGATCGGCAGATTCGTGCCCCAGATGATCAAGTAGCTGGCGTTCCACCAGTCAGCCGACTCAGGCACATCGGTCTGGTCGCCGAACACCTGCGGCGAGGCGATCGGCATATCCGCATACCAGTCGTAGAACGACAAGATCGTCCCGCCGATCATCGACAAGAACCGGGTCCCCGCGGAGTAGGAGACCTGCGACATTGCCGGAATCGGGGAGAAGCCGACCACCCGGTCCGGACCGTACGTCTTGATCGTGTGCACGTGGGCGGCCGCGATCAACTCACTGACCTCTGGCCAGGTGGAACGCACCAGGCCACCCTTGCCACGAAACTTTTTGTACCGGGCCATCTTCTCCGGGTCACCACTGATCTCGGCCCACGCCGCAACCGGATCACCCAACCGCTCGCGCGTCTCCCGCCACAGCTCCAGCAACGGACCACGGACGTAGGGATACCGCACCCGGGACGGGGAGTAGGTGTACCAGGAGAACGACGCACCGCGGGGGCAACCGCGCGGCTCGTATTCCGGCGAGTCCGGGCCGACCGACGGATAGTCGGTCTGCTGGGTCTCCCAGGTGATGATGCCGTCCTTGACGTAGACCTTCCACGAACACGAGCCAGTGCAGTTCACTCCGTGGGTGGAGCGCACCACTTTGTCGTGCCGCCAGCGCTCATGCCAGAACTCCTCCGCCTCCCGGCCGCCCTTGCGGTGCAGCTCGCGAAAATCGGAGCTCGGTGTGCCCGGGGTGAAGAATTGCGCTTGGCGAAGCAACCCTTCGATCGCCGACCCGCCGGGGATCAGCGGGGCGAGCAGTTCACGGCCGTCACTGGTCATGCTCGATCCCATCGTGCGTGGCTGCCCTCGGGCCTTCGACGCGTTCGAACCAGCATGCCGAGCGCCCTGTCGAGGCTGCACGTTCGCTGCCAGACATTACTCCGAAAGACTGGGGACTCATAGGGGGGGCTGATCGGCGACGCAACGAGCCCTCGCTCCTGGGAACGCCCGCTGAGCTGCGCCGACAGTCCGGTGCGCAGGACCGGCCTACCGCCTTTGTAGGCCCTTTTGGCCGCGTCGGACCAGGTGGGTCCTCCCCCTGGTTCTCCTGCTGGCCACCTTCGGAATACCGCCCGTGCTAGGCGGTGCCATCGTCGGCTCGCAGCAGATCACGGGGCTTATTCAGAGCGTGCTCATGCAGCCATGGTCGGAGTCCGTGACGGCGCTGTTGCCGGTGGCCAAGCTCGCCCTGCTGGCGGTTGGGGTCGTCGGCGTCGTCGGGATCGGCCCCTACCCCAAGATCGTGCTCGGCTACTACGCGACGATCCTCGCCATCATGGCGGTGTTTCAAAACACCGCCACCCTCCCTGATGGTGTCGCGATCATCGTCGGCAACATGGTCGCCCAACTGGCCGTCGCGGCGGTGTGCATCCTGGGGTTGCGCCGTACGGCGGCCGCCGCTCCATTGCGTCACGAACGCTTGTGGCTGCTGCCGCTCATGCTGTGGGCCTGGCTCTACCCGTTCACCGTCGACGCCGGAACCGTCGTGGCGGGCGGCTGGACGGGAGTCCTCACCAACGGCGCCGGCGTCACGTACTGCATGGTCACCCCGATCGTCGCGGGCACGATGGCGTTGCGTTCTGCGGCGTACGGTCGAACGACCCGCGCGGCCGTCGGTTGGCTCGGGATCATCTTCGGTCTGCTCAACATGATGACGTGGTTCGTGATGGAGACCGCCAGTTGGTGGATGGGGGTGCTGCACGTGCCGTTGCTGGTCGTCTGCGCCGTTCTGACGATCACGTCCTGGCGGGAGCCTCGAAACTGAACATCTGAAAAAGTCGATGCATCCGCACGCACGTTCTGGCGAACGGCCGTGGAGTCTGACACGCAATCTGGGCTTGCGCGCCCGAAGCAGGTGACCTGCGCGTGTATCAGAAGTGTGGGCGAGCATTCCTCCCCTGTGTCCGATGCACGCGCGGCTCATCGACCGGAGCCGCTCGGAGCGTGGACGACCTGCCGCAAGGCTATGGAGGCGCCCGTGTCCTACACCGTGTGGTCGCCTGATGCCGTGAACGTCCAGCCGACCGATACCGCTACCGGTCAGTTGGAGCTAGGCGAGCAGTCGTTGTATGTCGAGGGGGACCTGGCCGCGGCGCGGGCGGCGTTCGGTCGCTCGTTCGAGCGCGCTGAACGCGACGACAATGCGCTGGTCATGGCTCGCGCGGCACTGGGCGAGGGCGGGATCTGGGTGCACGAGCGTCGTTGCGCGGCCGACGCAGCGCAGCTCGAGGAACGGCAACGCCACGCGCTGTCGCGGCTCAACCCCGCGTCGACGCTCGCGCTGCGACTGCGCACCCGCCTCGCTGCCGAGGCCGACTACCGGGCTGGGGGCTGCCACGACGTCGTGGGACTCCTGGACGAAGCCCGATCGCGCGGAGACTCACTCGCCCTCGCCGAAGCGCTCAGCGTCGCGCACCACTGCATGCTCGGCCCGGAGCACACCGAACGGCGGGCCAGGCTCGCTGACGAACTGCTTGCGGTCGCAGCAAGCACTCGTCGACCCGCCGATACGGTGATGGGACTGCTTTGGCGGACCGTTGACATGTTCCTCAACGGCGATCGCCAGGCCGAACGCGCGTACGCCGAGTTGCTCGATCACCAGGCAGTGAAGCGCCACGCCGCTGCGACCTTCACAGTGCAGGCGATGCGCGTGATGCTCACCATTCGCGGCGGACATCTGCGCGAGGCCGAGGTCCTCACCGAAGCCTGCGCCCGCGCCGGCGCGGCAGCCGGTGACACCGACTGGAAGGGCTGGTACGCCGCGCAGTTGCTGACCATACGGTGGTTCCAGGGACGGGTCGGTGAGCTTCTCGACACCGTCACCGCCATGGTCAACTCCCCCACGCTGAGCGTCGTCGACAACTCGTTCGTCGCCGTCCAAGCCGTGGCGGCGGCTGTCGCTGGACAGACTCGGCTGGCCAGGGGGGCTCTGGCCCGCATCGTCGGCCGTGACCTGGGCGACCTGCTCACCTCGAGTTCGTGGCTCGCGACGATGACCGTCGTCGTCGAAGCGGCCGCGCTGCTCGACGACCACGGCGTCGCCGAACGCGCCTACCAGCTGCTGTTGCCCTACGGCCACCTGCCCGTCATGGCGAGCCTGGCGGTGTCCTGCTTAGGCTCGGCACAGCACCCGCTCGGCGTCGCCTGTCTGGTGACCGGCGACGCCGACCGGGCCGTCGAGCATTTGCGGGCAGCCGTTGACCACAATTTGGCGCTCGGCCATTGGCCAGCCGCCACCGTGTCCCGACACTGGCTGGCGCAAGCACTGCACGCACGCGGCGGACCAGGAGAGGCCCAGCGCGCCGCCCGCTTCCACGCAGAAGCTGCGGCCGAGGCCGCTGACCTGGGGATGCGCTTACCGGCACCGATTGCCCGAGGAGGACGCGTCTCGAGCGTCCCCCAGTGCACCCGTCGCGGAAAGCTCTGGCAGATCGAACTGGCGGGGCGGGCTGCGCTGGTCCAGGACATGGTGGGCCTGCATCATCTCGCGACGCTCGCGGCGAACCCGGGCGTCGAGATACCGGCTGTCGACCTAGCCGACCCTGACCGCGGGCCAGCGGCTTCAAATGTGGCGCCGCAACGGTTGTTGGACGATCAGGCCTTGCGGACGTACCGCACCAGGCTGCGCACCCTGGCCGATCAGATCGAGGAAGCGGAGCAGTGCGGCGATGACGCGCTCGTCGCCGCACTGCACTCGGAGACAGACTGGCTGATCCACGAGATCCAAGCCAGTACCGGGCTGGGCGGCCGCCCACGGAACTTCGCGGACGGCTCGGAACGGGCCCGGATCGCGGTCGGCAAGGCCATCCGTCGAGCCTTGGCCCACATCACGACTGCCGACGCCGTCATCGGTGCGCAGCTGCAAGCCTGCGTGCAGACCGGGGCACAGTGCTGTTATCGGCCAGCGGACAACGGCTAGCTGTACCCACGCCTCTCAGGCCGTGCCATCGCAGCCGATGATCACCCTCATGCCACCGCATAGAGCAAGTAGGCGACGCCTTCACGCCAGTGGTCATGAATGAACTTCATCGTCACGTCGCCGAGCTGCTGGCCCCACGTTTCGCTGTTGGGCCAGCCGATGTCGGCGCCAACGGTGCGGTCGAAGGAGATGAGCGGCTGCTTCGTCACGGTGTTGTAGATCGCCAGCCAATCGCCCGACCGCACCTGCGTTCCGGTTTTGCCTCCCAGCAATTTCCATTCGAACCGCGGTGCGGTGGACCAGTCCAGATTGATCCCAAAGGTTCGGTTCGCGTAGCGAATGTACGAGGGGCTCGTGCCGTACCCCATAGCAACCGTGTCTCCATATCGGAGGGGATGGGTGGTGTCGGGTCGGGTGAAGAACCAACGAGAAACGGCGACCGCGGTTTTTGCTGTCGCGTCGTGAGTCCAGCCCAGGTTGATGCCGAAGGTCTGGCGCTCGTACTGCAGGAACCGGCGTTCCATGCTGTTCTTGAGATTGGTGTTCTTGCTGGCTGGGCCGTTGAAGTTTGCTTTCGCAGACAGTGGGTGATGCGCATTGTTGGGATCGAACATCCACTGTTTCAGGTATCTTGCCGCTGTTTCAGGATTCTTAACAGCACGTGCGGAGTCCACGGCCGCCGTAGCACTCGTGTTTGCCGTACGGACGTTCGTCGCGGCTAGCGCCTGCGGCGCCAGCCCGACTGACATTGTCGCCACCAGTGCAGCGGCGGCAAGAGGCCTACGTTTCATGGTCATGACAGGCTCCAAGATTTCTTGTTGGGCTACAACGAGGCCGTACAAGGCAGCTTGCAGACGCTCACCTTCACGGGCGGGCGCCGCTTCTGCGGCGTACACCTTGAAGGCGTTCCACGCCTGTTCCACGCCGTTCCAGCAACCGGAGTCGCCAAGGAACCGAGTCGAAGGCTCCAGAGATTACCGGTGCGACACGTGCTCGTCTGTCGGCGGCGGACCGGTGTTGATCACCAGGTCCGCCCGATTGCGAGTACCGTCCACGTCGTACAAGGCCCGTTCCTGAACCATCCAGCGCTCCCAATGCGGCAGATACGTTGGCCCGTCGCGACTCATCGCGCGTTCGTAGCGCAACCCCTCAGGGGCCTGCACCCACACCCGTAGGGCGGCGAACTCGCCGGCGGCGCCAACGCTGCAGCCGCAGCCCTCGACCAGTAAGACATCCGTGGGTGGGACCAGGGTGGTCTCTCCCCATCGGTCGCTCTGCCAGTTCCAGCGCCGGTACGCCGCGGGCTCGCCCTCCGACAACGGCGCCAGCACCTGCTCGACCAGCAGCGGAACCGACGCGGTGAGCCCATCCCAACCGGGGTAGAGCGCGTCCATGTGCACAACCTGCTGGTCGGTGAGTCCGAGCACCTGCTTGACCCCCAGGGCCAGCTGGGTCTTGCCCGACCCGCTGGGGCCGTCGATGGCCAACACCCGCGTCGACCCACACCTGGGCGTGCTGGATGAGAACGCCTCGACCACGCGGCGCACATCGGCCTCAGGTGCGGGGCTCTTCAGCTGATCCCACATCACGCCACCTCAGAGCAGGTGCAGCCGTCATCACCGCCACCTCAGAGCAGGTGCAGCCGTCATGAGCGCAGGCCGGGCACCTCGTCGCTGCCCACCCAGCGAGCCTAGCGGCCGTCTACTCCCAACATGTTGGGATCGCGACCGGCTTCGGGGCGGGGCGCACCGTGCAAGTTGAGCTGATTGAGCTGGTCGCACGTGTCGCGGCAGTGGGCGGCGACGTACCAGGGCCCGGGTCGGCAGCGGAGGAACATGCCGCGAGGATGCTGGCGAGCAGTGCCACGCCAAGGCTTTGCCCCGTCGATGATCCGAGCGGGGACCGCACAGGCCCCACGGTCCCACTTCACGACCCTGCGTTGACCCAGACGACAGCGAGAAGAAACCTC
>CAJDXD010000018.1_pt1 | contig 15929 bp, 13 predicted proteins | sample 7391761 | NCBI WGS metagenome assembly CAJDXD01 (sample SAMEA7055743, study PRJEB34461) | soil metagenome | biome: terrestrial ecosystem; feature: Peninsula; material: soil | place: Antarctica | collected 2016
CCCACCTCGGGCATGGTCGGGTTCGCGATCGCATTGACGGCGGCCCGGGCGGCCTCAGCCGAGGGACCGTCGACGGCGCCAATGTAGACCGTCCCGTCATCCTCGATGGAGATGTCGGCACCGGTGTCTTCCTGGATCTGGTTGATCATCTTGCCCTTGGGGCCGATGACTTCACCGATCTTGTCCACTGGTACCCGGACGGCGATCACGCGCGGCGCGTACGGCGACATCTCGTCGGGCCCGTCGATCGCCTCGTTCATCACGTCCAAGATGTGCAGCCGAGCCTCGCGGGCCTGGGTCAACGCACCCGCGAGCACCGATGCAGGGATCCCGTCCAGCTTCGTGTCCAGTTGGATCGCGGTGACGAATTGACGAGTCCCGGCGACCTTGAAGTCCATGTCTCCGAACGCGTCCTCGGCCCCGAGGATGTCGGTCAACGCGGCGTACCGCGTCTGCCCGTCGACCTCGGCCGACACCAGCCCCATCGCGATGCCGGCCACCGACGCGCGCAGCGGGACGCCGGCATTCAGCAGGGCCAGCGTGGAGGCACAGACCGAACCCATTGAGGTAGACCCGTTCGAGCCGAGTGCCTCAGAGACCTGGCGGATCGCGTAAGGGAACTCCTCGCGGGTCGGCAGCACCGGCGTCAGCGCCCGCTCGGCCAGGGCGCCATGGCCGACTTCGCGGCGCTTGGGCGAACCCACCCGGCCGGTCTCCCCAGTGCTGTACGGCGGGAAGTTGTAGTTGTGCATGTAGCGCCGTCGGGTGACCGGAGAGAGGGTGTCCAGTTGTTGTTCCATCCGCAGCATATTCAGCGTGGTCACGCCCATGATCTGGGTCTCGCCACGCTCGAAGATGGCCGAGCCGTGCACTCGCGGGAGCACCTCGACCTCAGCGCCCAAGGCTCGGATGTCGGCCAAACCGCGCCCATCGATCCGCACCTTGTCGCGCAGGATGCGCTCGCGTACCAGCTTCTTTTGCACCGATCGGTACGCCGCCGACACCTCCTTCTCACGGCCGTAGAAGGAACGTTGGTCTTGCGCGGTTCCGCACAGTCCCGCCTTGAGCGTCTCCTTGGCGGCGTCCAGACCCTGTTCGCGTTCCTGCTTGGCCGGGACGGACAACAGCCGCCGCAGCTCGTCTTCGGTGGCTTGCTGCACAGCGTCGTAGACGTCGTCCTGGTACTCCAGGAAGATCGGGAACTCCAGCTCCACCCGACCGTCGCGCTCGGCCTTCGCCGCCACCAGCTCTGACTGAGCACGGCACAGCGTGGCAATGAACTTTTTGCTCGCTTCCAGGCCCTCGGCGACGATCTCCTCGGTCGGTGCGCTCTTGCCCTCGTTAGTCACCAGGTCCCACGTGGCGTCCGTCGCCTCGGCTTCGACCATCATGATGGCCACGTCGTCCTCTTCGGGACTGGAACCCTGGGTCACGGTCCGTCCAGCCACGACCATGTCGAACACGGAACGCTTCGAATCGGAGAAATTCGGGAAGGCGACCCACTCGCCGTCGATGAGCGCGACCCGGACTCCCCCAATTGGACCGGAGAAGGGCAGGCCGGAGATTTGGGTCGACGCTGATGCGGCGTTGATGGCCAGGACGTCGTACTGGTGGTCGGGGTTGAGCGAAAGAACCGTGATGACAACCTGAACTTCGTTGCGAAGACCCTTGATGAACGTCGGGCGCAACGGTCGGTCGATCAGCCGGCAGGTCAGAATGGCGTCGGTCGACGGCCGGCCCTCGCGACGGAAGAACGAGCCGGGAATCTTCCCCGCGGCATACATCCGCTCTTCGACGTCGACGGTCAGGGGGAAGAAGTCGAAGTGCTCCTTGGGCGATTTGCCAGCCACCGTGGTGGACAGCAGCACCGTCTCCTCGTCGAGGTAGGCGGTGACGCTCCCGTGGGCCTGCTTGGCCAGTCGCCCGGTCTCGAACCGGACTGCTCGGGTGCCGAAACGACCGTTGTCGATCGTGGCTTGCGCGAAAATGATCTCTGGACCCTCCATGGGCCCTCCTGTTCTCTTTCCAGCAACCTCGCCCATCGTCGTTGTGTGCGGGGTGTTCGTGCAGGTGTTCATGCGCGTGTTCGTGCGCCGTGCGATGTGATCCGCACGGCCGTGCCTCGACCGTCCTCGCACGAAGCGGATCTGGATCTGGTCACGACGAAAAGCGGATCCCGAGGTGAGGGATCCGCTTCCCGGTCAGGTCTACCTTATCGCCGCAGCCCCAAACGCTTGATCAAGGACCTGTAGCGCTCGATGTCAGTGGACTCGAGGTAGCGCAGCATGCGCTTACGTCGACCCACGAGCAACAGCAAACCGCGGCGGCTATGGTGATCATGCTTGTGCTCACGTGAGTGTTCGGTGAGATCGCGAATGCGCTGTGTGAGCATGGCGATCTGGACCTCGGGCGAGCCGGTGTCACTTTCGGCAGTCGCATACTCGGCCATAATCTTCTTCTTAACGTCTGCTTCCAACGGCATACGCGGCCCAGCCCCTTGCTATCTCGTTGCGCGGTGCCCACAGGCTGATCCCGTGAGCGCTCTCAATCCGCGGCCGATCGACGGCGACGTTTAACGGTAGCAGCGCCCCCGGGTCGCCCCTAATCACCCTGGGTTGCCGGGTACGTCGAGCCGGCGGCGGTTCGGTCGAGCCGAATCCCGCCGAGCGCGGTCAGTCCGGGCTGTCCAAATGGACGTCTTCGGCGGGCACCAGCACGCCCGCGAGCATCAGCCGGCGGCACAGGTCCACTGACCCTGACAGTGTCTGGGGACCGGTGAGCTGCGCCGGTGTGAACGCATCAGTGGGCGGAATCGCGTGCAGCGCCTGAGCCTCGTGGGCCTTCAGGGTCTCCTCGACGCCGCGACCCAGCAGCTGTACAGCGCCGTCATCCAACGTCCGCAGCCGCAGGGCCACATGTCGGCGCCGACGCAACGGCGTCGTCCCTCGCAGACTGCGGACAGCCGAGGCAAGCGCCACCGGCCGGACTGGTTCAGCGCGCTGGGCCTGACGCAGGCGCCCCCCCAACCGACGTGCGACGTCCTCGACGTCGACTGATTGCAGCGCCGCGCAAAGGTATTCGCGTGCCAACTCAACACCGGCGCCCAGACTGCCGGAGTCATCAATAGCCACCCCAAGCGGCAGCGGCGCCCGCGCCGCCTCCGTCGCGCTCAACGAAGCCAGTGCTGCGTCAAGCAACGACCGGGTGATGTCCAACTGGGTCCAGGTGTGCACACCCATGGTCAGGTGTGCCGCGACACCGCCAAGGGCGACCGCCGAGTGCAGGTACCCCCTGGGCAGATAGAGGCAATCCCCCGGCTGGAGATCCACCCGCAGGAGTGGATCCTGGCGCGCCCGATCCTCAACGGCGGTTTTGACGTGGTCCCACGGCTGGTCGCGCGCCGGCCAACGGTGGACTGGGCGGTGCACCGTCCAGGTCTTGGCCCCGGAGAGTTGCAGGATGAAGACGTCGTGAACGTCATAGTGAGCGGAGAAGCCCTGCGACTGCGGCGGCGTGATGTACGCGTTGACCTGCACCGGATGACCCAGATCGGCACCCAACGCCTGGGCGAACTCGATCACCGGAGGCCAGGTGCGGTGTAAGGCTTGCAACACGATCGTCGAACCATCGGCAAACTGCCGAAACACTTCGTCGTCGGCCACCTGATCAGCGATGCCCGCGCCTACCCCGCCGCCAGCGGTGAACAGACGGTCGGCCAAGGTCGATCCCGACTTGGCGATTCGTAAGAAGGGGGTGCGTAGGCCGCGCACGGAGAGCAACTCATCCACACCCTCCAGCGTCAGCAGGTCAGGCCAACCCTGCGTCCCCGAGGCGTCGCGGACCAACAGCGGCTCACGCCCCCAGACCCGCTCGCCGAAGTCTGAAACCGAGCCGACGAGGCGGGCCAGGGTTGCCATCTCCACCCCTCGCCCGCCTCCTTCGTCGCTTGTTGGGTTGCTCGTTGGGCTTGCTTATTGGCTTACAGATTGACGTGCTGGTCAAGTGGCTGGTTAGCGCGCGGCGCCGTGCGGTCCGTGGTGCTCAGGCACTGCTGTCAGCGCCACCGTCAGCGCCGGTTCCACCGTCAGCGCTGCTGTCCGCGCCCAGATCGGCTCCTCCGTCGCCGGGCAGTTGACCCTTGTCGGCGCCGCCGTCGGCACCGAGGTCGGCTCCGCCGTCACCCTCGGACCCTGCACCGCCACCCGCACCGCCGTCCGCGCCGCCATCGGCGCCGGTGTCTGCACTGCCATCCGCGTCTGCACCTGCATCACCCTCAGTGTGGGTGCGTTCAGCAACGGTCGGAGCCGCACCCATGTTTTCGTCGCCGAGAGGAACATCCTTGCTCAACTCGTCGCCGACGCTGCCCAAAACATCGCTCATCTGGAACTCCCTTGAAAGTCAGGTCGGTTGCTGCTGTGGGGGATGTACCCGTCGTGGTGGCATTCATGCGCATGGCCAGCCGGGCCCTAGCATCCCTGTTGCGTCAGCGCTCGACTCAGGGGGCCAGGTCGGGGAACCAAATACCGATCTCGCGCACCGCGGACTCCGAGGAATCTGAGCCGTGCACGATATTCTCGGTCGGTCCGTGGCCCCAGTCCCGGCCAAAGTCGCCACGAATGGAACCAGGCGACGCCGCGGTCGGATCGGTCTTTCCAGCCAGGGAGCGGAAGCCCTCGATGCAGCGAACTCCCTCGATCACGATCGCGGTGACCGGGCCGCTGGACATGAAGTCGAGCAGTTCGCCGTAGAAGCCCTTCCCTTCGTGCTCGGCATAGTGCTTGGCGAGGCGGTCGCGTTGTGGGGTCAGGATCGTCAGCGCGACCAAGGTGTACCCCTTGCCCTCGATCCGGCGGATCACTTCTCCGGTGAGACCGCGGGCAAAGGCGTCGGGCTTGACCAGGACCAGGGAGCGTTCACTCATGAAGGCAGCCTAGCCAGGGCAGGCGGCCACCGGGAACCGCTAAGGCCGGGCGTGCCCGCGCGGATCAGCCGCTGCCAACGGATTCGTCGGTTGCCGCGGTGCGTTCGGCAGTCAATCGGTCCATCTTTCGACCTTGGACGATCGAGACGACCCACAACCCGCCGAAGATCAGGCCGACGACGACCATCATCGGGACGATGAGCGCGTAGGCGAACGTCGCGAGCTGAGCGACCCAACCCAGCAGGATCCCGGCCCGCCGACGGGTCAACGCCGCGGCCACGATGCACAGTTCCTGACGAGCACCGACCGGTCGACGAGGTTCTGCCACACCTCATCGGCGTCACGGTTACGCGGTCGGAACAGCACGAAGTTGGCGTCGGACGGCGTCACGTCGACGTCGAGGTCCGCGAGGCGTGTCACCAGGCGGCCGCGCTCGTCGGAGGCATGGGGATGGCCCCTTCCGCCGACATCGGCGATCGTCACGGCCTGTTCCAACCCTGCCATGGCTCGGCACCGGACATCGCCGGTCAGGGCAAGGCGAACCCGACCGCGGCCATCCCACCATTCTGGCGCTGGTCGACTGACATTCGGACAACCCCGGACAGTCGGGTTCGGAGAGCCCTGCAGCCGGGCTAGCCGAGCGCTCCCCGAGCGTCGGCGTCTTTGACATCCTGCCCCGCGCCGAACAGCAACCGCACGTCCGCAGCCGTCGTGACCGAACCGGTCACCACCACGCCCGACCCCGGCCCCGCCTCATCGGCCAAGGCGGCTGCTGCATCGACCGCATCCGGCAGACTCGGTACGACGCTGACCCGCTGGGGGCCGAAAATCTCCTGCGCGATCTCGGCCAGGCGGCGCGGGGGCATGGCCCGTGGCGAGGAACTGCGTGAGATGACCACGTCGTCAAACACTGGTTCCAACGCCTCGAGTATGCCGTGGGCGTCCTTGTCGGCCAGGATCCCCACCAGCCCGACGGTGCGGGTGAAGGCGAACGATTCAGCCAGGCTCGCCGCCAGCGACTTGGCTCCTGCCGGATTGTGCGCGGCATCGACCAGCACGGTTGGCGAACGCCGGATCACCTCGAGTCGACCCGGTGAGGTCACCGAAGCGAAAGCCTCCCGAACGACCGCCAGGTCTAAGGCCGTCACCGGCCCAGCCGCCGGCTGACCAGGTTCCCCCCGCCCAGCGTCCTCAGCAGTGAGAAACCATTCCACCGCTGCGAGTGCCAACGCGGCGTTGTGCGCTTGGTGGGCGCCGTACAACGGAATAAAGACGTCAGGATAGTCGCCACCGAGACCGCGCAATGAGATGACTTGCCCACCGACCGCCTCTTGCCTGGTCAGCACCCCAAACTCGTGACCTTCGAAGGCGATTCGGTTGTTGACCTGTTCAGCGCGGTCGAGCAGGATCTCGACCACTTCCATCTCTTGCATGCCGCTGACCGACCGGCTGCCAGGGGCGAGGATGCCGGCCTTCTCGGTAGCGATATCGGTCAAGGTGTCTCCCAGGTAGACCTGATGGTCCAAGCCGACCGGGGTGAGCACCGCGACCTGCGCATCGATGACGTTCGTGGCGTCCCAGGCACCGCCCATGCCCACCTCGACGACGGCGACGTCGACCGGGGCGTCGGCGAAGGCGGCGTACGCCAGCGCGACCAACAACTCGAAGTACGTCACAGACGGGTCACCAGCGGCTGCGGAGCGCTCGTCGACCATCCCCACAGCTGGCATCACCTCGTCATAGGCGTCCAGGAACGGCCCGATCCCAATCGGCTCCCCACGAACCGCGATCCGCTCCCGCAGGTCGTGCAGATGCGGTGAGGTGAATTGACCGGTGGTGAGGCCGTGGTGCCGCAGCAGCGTCTCGATCATCCGCGCCGTCGAGGTCTTCCCGTTCGTCCCGGTGATGTGGATCGATGCGAAATCCTGCTGTGGCGAACCGATGAGTTCGATGACCGCCTTGATCCGGTCCAGCGTCGGCACCAACTGGTGCTCAGGCGTCCGGGCCAGGATCTGCGTCTCAACAGCACGCAGCCGGGCGCGATCGGCGGCTCCGGCTCCCCCCTCGCGCGAGGGTGGGGGCAGCGGGCTCACCGGATCTCGTCTCGGTTGTGACCAGGTTCGTCACGCCCGTCGTGTTCGTGGGAAAGAGCCTCGGCGACGGGACGGGACATCCAGATGAGGTCCGGCATTTCGCCCTGCGGTTCACGTTGGAGCACCGTGAACCCGTTCGAACGGGCGAAGTCGTGCGCCGAGGCGTTGCCGTCCAGGAATGAGATGTGTACTTCGCGCCCAACCGCACCGGCCCGGGACATCACCTCGCGCAGCAGCCGACTCCCGACACCTCGGCCCTGCGCCTCGGGGACCACATACAGCTTCCACAACGCCATCGATCGTTCGTGCGGACCGTAGCTGGCCATCCCGACAACGCGCCCGGCCAGCTCGGCGACCAGGGTCCGTCCACTGCGAATCGATGGAATCAGGGCCTGCTTGCTCCACCTCTTCTCCAGGAACAGCGCGACCAGGCCTTCCTCGAAGATGGAGTCGTACGTCGCGGGCCACGTCCGTTGACCGACCTCGACGACAGCACGCAGGTCCTCGCCGGTGGCCTGTCGCACAACCACGTCCTCGGGCAGGCTCACCTGATCCGGTCCGGGCGGGCTCATAGCTTGGCCACCAGGAGCCGGACGGCGATGCCGTCACCGACGGTGGCACAGGTCCCCTGTTCAGCCGGTAGCGCGTCCAAGCTCGGAGCGGCAGCGAACTGGGTCGCCAACGTCTCTGTCACGATCAGGTCCTTGAACGCCAGCGCAGCAGCCCACACCACCTGGTCGCCCAGTACGGTCAGGCTGATCCGGTCGGCGACTTCCAGACCGGCCTCGCGACGAGCCTGCTGGACGGCACGCACCAGGTCGCGGGCGATGCCCTCCTGCGCCAGCTCTTCGGTGACCGTGGTATTCAGCAGCAGGAACCCGCCGGTCGGCAAGACCCCGACGGCCCGCCGTGCCCCGGCGCCAGCGGCCGCAAGCCCCTGCACGACGGTTTCCACGGTGTACTCGCCTTCCTGAAGGAGAAGGCCGCCGCTGATCACCGTGCCGTCGGGTTGCAGCGACCAGTCGCCAGACTTGCCGCCTCGGATTGCTTGCTGGACGTCCCTGCCAAGCCGCGGCCCGGCCACCCGGGCGTTGATCGTGAGTCGGCTGGTGATCCCGAAGTCGGCCTCGCTGACCTCGGTCAAGTCGCGCAGGATGACCTGCTTGACGTTGACCTCGTCGGCGATGATGCCGGTGAAGCTGGCTAACTCCTCGACGCCCTCACCGACCACGGTCAGGTCGCCGAGCGGCAAACGGACCCGCAGGTTGTCGGCCTTGCGCAGACTCGAGGCGACCGAGCAGACCTCACGGGCCCGGTCCATCCGGGCGACCAGTTCGGCGTCATGTGGCAAATGATCCGCGTCCGGCCAGTCGGTCAGGTGCACGGAACGGCCGCCGGTGAGGCCACGCCAGATGGCCTCCGTCTGCATCGGGAGCAACGGCGCAGCCACCCGGTTGAGCACCTCAAGCGTGGTGAACAGCGTGTCGAATGCCGCCCGGGCGCGGTCAGCGCCTGCCCCCGCGGTGTCCCAGAAGCGGTCCCTGGATCGCCTAATGTACCAGTTTGTCAGCACATCCAAGAAGGCTCGCACCTGCTCGCAGGCCCCTGGGATGTCGTAGTCGTCCAAGGCTGACCGCACCGCAATGACGAGATGGTGCAGCTTCGCGAGGAGGTACCGGTCCAGCACATCGGTCGAGTCGATGGACCACCGGGCGTCGTATCCGGTGCCCTGCCCGGCGCCGGCGTCGAAAGCATTGCAGTAGAGGCCGAAGAAGTACCACGCGTTCCACAGCGGGAGCATGGCCTGCCGGACGCCCTCGCGGATGCCCTGCTCGGTGACGACGAGGTTGCCGCCGCGCAGGATCGGGCTGGACATCAAGAACCAGCGCATCGCGTCCGCGCCGTCCCGGTCGAAGACTTCATTGACGTCGGGGTAGTTGCGAAGCGACTTGCTCATCTTCTGCCCGTCGCTACCGAGCACGATGCCGTGGCTGATGCAGGAACGGAACGACGGTCGATCGAAGAGCGCCACCGCCAAAACGTGCATCGTGTAGAACCAACCGCGGGTTTGACCGCTGTACTCGACGATGAAGTCGCCGGGGAAGTGATGCTCGAACCAGTCAGCGTTCTCGAACGGGTAGTGCACCTGAGCGAAGCTCATCGATCCCGACTCGAACCAGCAGTCGAGGACGTCGGTGACCCGGCGCATCGTTGAGCGTTGTCCGAGTGGTCGTGGGTCGTCCGGGTTCGGCCGGGTCAGCTCGTCGATCATCGGCCGGTGCAGGTCAGTGACCCGCACCCCGAAATCTGCCTCGAGTTCGGCCACGCTGCCATAGACGTCCATCCGCGGATAGGCCGGGTCGTCGGACTTCCATACCGGAATCGGGCTGCCCCAGAAACGGTTTCGTGAGATCGACCAGTCCCTGGTGTTCTCCAGCCATTTACCGAACTGACCGTCCTTGGTGTGCTCAGGCACCCAGGTGATCTCCTGGTTGCAGGCCAGCATCCGGTCCCGGATTTTCGTGGTCGCCACGAACCAACTGCTCACTGCCATGTAGATGAGCGGCTCGCGGCACCGCCAGCAATGTGGATACGGGTGGTCATACGTCTCGCGTCGCAACAGCACGGTGCCCGGCGACGTCGAGCCAAGCACCTGCGCCATCGCCTGCTCATCGGCGTCGTCGGCCAGACCGACCGACGCGGCACCGTCAGCGTCGTACCGGGTGCGGGCTTTGAGGTGGTCGATCACCAGCGGGTTCGCGTCGAACACCTGGATCCCGGCGTAATCGCTCACGGGATGAGTGAACCGGCCATCTACGCCGACCGGCACCACGGTTTCTACCCCCACCGCATCCAGCGTCGCCTTGTCGTCCTCGCCGAATCCCGGAGACATGTGCACCACGCCGGTGCCGTCCTGGACGGTGACGAAATCAGCCAGAAACACTCGGTGGGCCCCTTGCGACCCCGCGTAGTAGTCGAAGGGCGGAGTGTACCGGCGCCCGGCCAGTTCCCGGCCGGTGAGTTGGCCCACGATCCGACGATCGAGCTCCTCGACGTCGCCACCGGCGAGCTCTCGCGCATAGGCACCGGCCCTGGCCCGAGCCAGCACATAGCGCTCCATCGACCCGGTGACGTCGGACTGCACCACGACGTACTCGATCTCCGGGTGTACCGCCACGCCCATGTTCGAGGGCAGCGTCCATGGGGTGGTGGTCCAGATCAGCAGCAGTTCGCCGGTCTCCAGGCGGTACCCGACCGTGATCGCCGGGTCCTGCCTGCTCTGGTAGATCTCGTCGTCCATTCGCAGCTCGTGGTTGGACAGCGGGGTCTCGTCGTTCCAGCAGTACGGCAGGATCCGGAATCCCTCGTAGGCCAAGCCCTTGGTGTAGAGCTGCTTGAACGCCCACATCACCGACTCCATGTAGTCGGGATTTAGCGTTTTGTAGTCATCGTCGAAGTCGACCCAGCGGGCCTGTCGGGTGACGTACTCGCGCCAGTCGTCGGTGTACTGCAACACCGAGGCGCGGCAGGCGTCGTTGAACGCCGCGATGCCGAGCTCGCGGATCTCATCGGTGGTCTTGATGCCGTTCTGCTTCATCGCTTCCAGCTCGGCGGGCAGGCCGTGGGTATCCCACCCGAACCGGCGCTCGACCCGGCGGCCACGCATCGTCTGGTAGCGCGGAACGACGTCTTTGACGTAGCCGGTCAGCAGGTGTCCATAGTGCGGTAGTCCGTTGGCGAAGGGCGGCCCGTCGTAGAAGACGAACTCGTTGTCCCCCTTTTCACCAGTTGGACGTGCATCGATCGAGGCTTGGAAGGTGCCATCGGTGGCCCAGTAGTCGAGGATCGCCTCTTCGAGGGCGGGGAAGGCGGGCTTGGCAGCAAGGCTGGGTGGTGCGCCGTGGGTTGGTCGGCTGGCCCTGCCAGGCTCGTCGCGATGGGCAGCAACCTTGGGGTAGGTCATCGGGATCCTTCTACGCTCTGCTCGTGCCGTCGGTTCGGTACGCCCGCGGACGTACCTGACGAGGACGATGCCGGCGCTGTTCGCCCGCGCACCGCGGTACCACCTCGCTTGCCGATCGGCGGCAAGCTATGGGCTTGCCGCGTTGGTCGGCCGCTCTTGTCCAGGCTGTGACGGGCCTACCCGCCCGGGTCTACTGGGTGGCTGCGGCAGCCCTGCGCTACCGGGCTGTTGGACACCGTTCTTCCGGGGGCTCACCGGTGATGGCCGGGTCGATGCCTTGTGAGTTCGGATCAGGTCACTTCAGTTCTGCACCATGGTACGGAATCAAGCACCTCGCGTTTGACGTCGAGGATGCCCACCCGCCCCAGACGGGTCGAAGGACGCCCAAGCGGCCGCTTGAAGGAGGACGCCATGACCGAACGGGCCATCGATAAAGTCATCCGCGAAGCGATCGGGCGGGGCGAGTTCGACAACCTGCCCGGCGCCGGTAAGCCGCTGGATCTATCCGACGCCGACGACCCTGACTGGTGGATCAAGCGACTGATCAAACGCGAGCAACTCGACCTGTCCGGCGGACTGCCTGCAGTGTTCGGGTTGCGACGAGAGCGCGAGTCCTGCATTGCGGCTCCAGCCAGGGCGGGACGTTCCTGCGGGACGGGACAATCGCCTCGCCCGGCAGCAGGCGAACTGCTGTAGGCCGTTGCCCACGAGCGGTCTACGGGTCGGGCGACAGGTCCTGGTGAGTTGAGACCGCCATCCGGTTCCAGCCGTTGATCGCAACGACGGCCGTCAGGACCTGAGCAACGCCCTTCTCCCCGAGAGCATCGACCGCGGCGTCCCACACAACATCTGAGACCCCGTGGTCGGCGATCAGCGTCGCCTCCTCGGTCAGGGCGAGCGCGGCCCGCTCGGCGTCAGAAAAGTGCGACGGGGCCTCCCGCCACGCGGACACAATATCGAGGCGTCGCTGGCTCTCCCCGCCCCGGCGTGCGTCGCGCAGGTGCATGTCCAGGCAGCGGGCGCAGCCGTTGATCTGAGACGCCCGTATCTTGATCAGCTCATAGAGGATCGGGTCGATCCCGAAGCGGTGGATCGCCTTCTCCAGGCCCACCATCGCGGTGTAGAAGTCGGGTACGAGCGAAGCGAAATCAATGCGTTGTCCCATACCTCCGCCTTATCCCCTCGGACGCCGTCGCGCAAGCGCTCACGGCACTCGGGTCGGCGGTGCTACGGCAACGAAACCCCACGCACCGGCCCCGATCCCCAGTGCGGCGCTCAAGCCCACCGCCAGGAGCCTCCAACGACGCCGCTCGCGTTGGCCTCCTGCGGCGCGTCCGGCCGCGGATCATCGATGGCTCCACAGCTGACGGTAGGCCGCTTGCGCAGCCGCGCCGGCACGGGTCGCGTCGACCGATTCATACGTCAAAGCGTGTTGGTCATGAGCCAACAGCAGCCAGTCGTGCAACTAGAACCCCGCCAAACGGGTGACCCGAGCGGACAGCGCGGGATCGAAGGCCAAGCCATGCCCGTCCAACCGTCGGATCGGGGCCACCCCGCGTACCGAGGAAAGCAGCCAGGCACCGTCGGTGGCCGTAAGGTCAGCAGCCAGGATCACGTCGTACCCGCAGGTCATACCCTCGGCGGTGGCCGCCTCGAAGAGCGCTGCCGAGGTGATCGAGGCAAGGACGCCGGTGTCGCCATGCCGGGTCGTAAAAAGTGCGCCATCGAGGGCCCACACCAGCGCCGATGTCGGCCCCTCCAGGGCGTACCCGTCGGTGGTGACGAACAATGCGTCCTGCGCCCCGCGGGCCATCGCTTCCCGCCGGGCCGCGAGATGTACGGCGTATGACAGGCTTTTCACACCGCCGAGCAGCCATGGCGCGTCGGCGAACGTCCCCAGTGGATGACCGCGGTTCAAGGCCAGCACGTCGATCCCGTCCCGTTCGCGCAAGCTCGCCGCGTCCAGCGGCGCTAAGAGCACCTGACCGTACGGTGGTGCCGCCGGCTCGAAATCCCGACCCCTGGTCAGTACCAGCTTCAGCACCGCCTCACCGGGCGTGTGCCATTGCCCGAGCAGCTCCTGGACGGCCTCCTGCCAGAGGTGGTCGGCTGGTGCGGCAATCGCCAACCGCGAGGCCGAGCCCTGCAGCCGTTCCAAGTGACGATCCAGGTGCTCGACATTCGAGACCCCGTCCGGCCCCGTACAGACCCGGGTCGCCTCAAAACACCCGTCGCCGCGGGTCAGCCCGAAGTCATCGGCAAACGCCACCGGCTTGTCAGCGCCCACGATGCCGCGCCCGAGCACCGCTACCAGGAGTTGTGCCGAACCAGACATCCAACCAGCCTAGGCGTCCGCCGCGCTCGATACCGATTGGGTCAGCTCCTGGCGCTTCTGGGAGGATCGCAAGCATGAACGCCGCTGCCGCCACGCCAGAACACCGGCCCCTCACCGTGCCCGACAAGCCGACCGTGAGCGGCCTGGAGGACAAGTGGTCGGCGGTATGGCGCGAGCAGCAGACCTACCGTTTCGACCGGGAGCGCGCGCTGAGCCTGCCGCGGGACCGGACGTACGCGATCGACACCCCGCCTCCCACCGCGAGCGGCAGCCTGCACGTCGGGCACGTGTTCTCCTACACCCACGCCGACGTCATGGCCCGCTACCAGCGGATGCGCGGGCTGGAGGTGTTCTACCCGATGGGCTGGGACGACAACGGCCTCCCCACGGAGAAGCGGGTGCAGAACTACTACGGGGTTCGCGGCGACGAACACCTGCCCTATGACCCGACCTATGCTCCCCCGCGGTCCGGCGGCCAGGGCAAGAGCATCAAGGCCGCCGATCAGCAGCCGATCAGCCGCGGCAACTTCATCGAGCTCTGCGAGGAGTTGACTGTCGAGGACGAAAAGGCGTTCGAGTCGTTGTTCAGGCGGCTCGGCTTGTCGGTGGACTGGAACATCACCTACCGCACCATCGACGAACACTGCCGAGCGACCTCTCAGCGGATGTTCCTACGGACGTGACGTTCCAGACCGCCGTCGCGCAGGCCGAACTCGAGGCCAAAGACTACGACGGCTTTTACCATCGGGTCGCGTTCCGCCGTCCCGATGGCCGCCCGGTGACCATCGAGACCACCCGCCCGGAGCTGCTACCGGCGTGCGTCGCGCTGATCGCTCACCCCGACGATGCCCGGTACGCCGATCTGTTCGGCTCCACGGTGACCTCGCCGGTGTTCGGCGTGGAGTTGCCGGTGTTGCCGCACCCCCTGGCCGAGATGGACAAGGGTGCTGGCATCGCGATGTGTTGCACGTTTGGTGACCTGACCGACGTGACCTGGTGGCGCGAACTGCAACTGCCGACGCGCTCCCTGATCATGCGCAACGGCCGGATGCAGACCGAGGTCCCAGACTGGGTGACCCAGCCAGTCGCCCGAGAGCTGTACGCCGAAAAGATCGCCGGCGCATCCACGTACGGCGCTCGGCAGGCGGTGGTGCAAGCGCTCCGTGAGAGCGGCGACCTCGACGGCGAACCTACCAAGACGACCCGCAAAACGAACTTCTACGAGCGCGGCGAGAAGCCTCTAGAGATCGTGACCAGCCGCCAGTGGTATATCCGTAACGGCGGTCGCGACGCTGACCTGCGGGAAGCGCTGCTGGCACGCGGGCGTGACCTCGCGTTCCACCCCGACTTCATGCGGGTGCGCTACGAGAACTGGGTGAACGGGCTCAACGGTGACTGGCTGATCAGCCGGCAGCGGTTCTTCGGCATCGCGATCCCCCTGTGGTATCCGATCGACGAACACGGTCAGATCTGTCATGAAAAGCCGCTGACGCCCGGCGACGACCGGTTGCCGGTGGACCCGCTCTCGCAGGCACCGAAAGGGTACGACGAGACGCAACGCGACCAGGCTGGCGGGTTCACCGGCGATCCGGATGTGATGGATACCTGGGCCACCTCGTCGCTGACACCGCAACTTGCGACGGGCTGGTGCACCGACGAGGAATTGTTCGCCCACGTGTTTCCGATGGACCTGCGCCCGCAGGCCCATGACATCATCCGGACCTGGCTGTTCTCCACCGTCGTGCGCGCCCATCATCAGCACGACAGCTTGCCCTGGAGGCACGCCGCGATCAGCGGTTTCATTCTCGACAAGGACCGCAAGAAGATGTCCAAGTCGAAGGGCAACGCCCAGACCCCAGAAGGTTTGTTGCAGGACAACGGTACGGACGCCGTCCGCTACTGGGCGTCTTCGGCACGTCTGGGCACCGACGCCGCCTTCGATATCGGTCAGATGAAGGTGGGCCGCCGGCTCGCGATCAAGCTCCTGAACGCCAGCAAGTTCGCCCTCGGATTCCTCGCCCAACGTGATGGTTCACCGGGCCCGGGCGGGGCGACCTGTGGTGACGTGATTGGCCCCGCGGGCGCATCGGTCGCGGCCATCACTCACCCGCTGGACCTGGCGATGCTCGCCGCGCTGGCCAAGGTGGTCGAGCGCGCCACCAAGGGCTTTGCAGCCTACGACCACACCAGGGCGCTGGAGGACAGCGAACAGTTCTTCTGGACCTTCTGCGACGACTACATCGAGCTGGTCAAAGACCGGGCGCACGCGGCGCGCGGCGAACAGGGGGCCGCATCCGCGCGAGCGGCGCTGCGGATCGCTCTGGACGTGCAGCTGCGGCTGTTCGCACCCTTCTTGGTGTACGCCACGGAGGAGGTCTGGTCGTGGTGGCGGGAGGGCTCGGTGCACCGCGCCGCCTGGCCGACCACGGCGGAGGTCCTACCCGACGGGGTGCCGGCTGAAGCGGCACTCCTCACCCACGTGGGCACGGCGCTGGCCGGCGTGCGCAGGGCCAAGTCGGATGCGAAGGTCGGGATGCGCGCCGAGGTTGCGTCGGTGGTGATCGCTGGTCCGATCGACGTTTTGGATTCGTTGCGGACCGTGGAGGACGACCTGCG
>CAJDXD010000020.1_pt1 | contig 14635 bp, 15 predicted proteins | sample 7391761 | NCBI WGS metagenome assembly CAJDXD01 (sample SAMEA7055743, study PRJEB34461) | soil metagenome | biome: terrestrial ecosystem; feature: Peninsula; material: soil | place: Antarctica | collected 2016
CCCATCGGAGACCACGAAATGACCGAGTCCATGATCCGCGTGCCCAGCTCCTACGCCGCCGTGTCGTCGGCTCCTGTCAGTACCTGGCCCCGCTGTTCGCACTGCGTCTGTCGAATGCGCCTTTCGCGCCCATCGACTGACCACTCGCGAGCCTCCGGAGCCGATCATGACCGACGTCACCATCCGCGCTGAACACCCTGCCTCGACCTCTCGCGACGAGACCACATTGTTGGTCACCTCGTTGTTCGCCGGCGGCCCGGCCCGAATCCGGGATGGCGTGAGCCCGGCTGGCGCCTTTCAAGACGCGCTGTTCGCACGGTCCGTCCTGATCGACGTTCGTCCGCCTGCCGAACGGGTGCGTACAGGGCAGGTCGACCCCCGCCTGTTCGGTGCAATCCGAGTCACGGACGACGCGCAGGACAGCGTCAGCGGCGCGTACCTGGCGACCCTCGATCGGCCGGGCGTGCCGGCTCACATCCTAGGATCCGGTGAGGCCGAAACCAGCGTCATCGTGCACGGACTGCGCCGGCTCGGGGTCGATGCCCGGCCCGTCGAGGGTGGCTTCGGGGCCTGGCGAGCGGCTGGACTGCCCGTCGTAGGCGCCAAACGGCGCCCCACCGGGCCGGGTATTGAATCTGCGTGTTGTCCCTGAAGAACAACGGGTTCTGGACCCCGGCGTACCCCGTGGCCATGGAGCGCTTGAACACGATGACGTTCTCGGCGTCCCAGACGTGGATCACGGGCATGCCAGCGATCGGGCTGGTCGGGTCGTCGAGCGCCCCCGGGTTGACGGTGTCGTTGGCGCCGATCACCAGCACCACGTCGGTGTCACTCAGGTCGTCGTTGATCTCATCCATTTCGAGCACGATGTCGTAGGGCACTCGGGCCTCGGCCAACAACACGTTCATGTGACCGGGCAGCCGACCTGCGACTGGATGAATGCCGAACCGGACGTTGATGCCCCGCTCGCGAAGCTTGTGGGTGAGCTCCGCGACCGGGTACTGCGCCTGGGCGACCGCCATGCCATAGCCGGGGGTGATGATGACTGACTTGGCCTCCCTGAGCAGCTCGGCGGTCTCCTCGGCCGTGATCTCGCGGTGCTCGCCATAGTCGACGTCACCGGCAACGCTGGCGGTTTCGCCGCCGAATCCACCGGCGATCACGTTGATGAACGAGCGGCCCATGCCCTTGCACATGATGAAGGACAGGATCGCACCAGAGGAACCGACCAGCGCACCGGTGATGATCAGCAGGTCGTTGTTGAGCATGAAGCCGGCTGCGGCGGCGGCCCATCCGGAGTAGCTGTTCAACATCGACACCACGACCGGCATGTCGCCACCGCCGATGGCCGCCACGAGGTGGAAGCCGAGCAGCAACGCCAGGGCCGTCATGATGAGCAGCAGCGTCAGGTTGGGATCCCGCACGAAGAAGATGGTCAAGATGATGAAGGCGACGACTGCACTCAGGTTGAGCAGATTGTGCTTGGGCAGCATCAGCGGCTTGGACTTCATCTTTGCCGACAGCTTGAGGTACGCCACGATCGACCCGGTGAAGGTGATTGCACCGATGAAGACCCCGATGAACACCTCGCCGCTGTGGATGCTTTCCATCGAGCCCGCCAAGTCGCTCGGGATCGGCAGGTTCTGCTCTCGCGCATCGGCCAAACGGTGGTCGGCGTCGAAGAAGCTGTTGTAGCCGACGAGCACCGCGGCGAGACCGACGAAGCTGTGCAGCAACGCGATCAGTTCCGGCATGCCGGTCATCGCGACCCTGCGGGCCTTCCAGATCCCGATGACCGCGCCGATCACCATGGCGAGCACGATCAGGCCCAGCCCGGCCGCCCCGCTGCCGGTACGATCATTGGCTCCACCAGCAGCGTCGATACCGATGACCGCAGCCAAGATGGTGATCACCAGTGCGGCGACCATCCCCATGATGCCGTACCGGTTGCCGTTCTCGGCGGTGGTGTGCTTTGACAGGCCTGCGAGGCTGAGGATGAATAGCAGGCCGGCAAGGATGTACGACCCTTGAACCAGTGTGATTGCCATGTCCTCAGTCCTTCCGGAACATGCCGAGCATGCGTTGGGTGACCCAGAAGCCACCGAAGATATTGATACTGGCCAAGAGGATGCCCACGAACGCCAGGACGTTCACGTAGATCGGGGTGTTGTCCCGTCCGACTTGCAAGAGCACGCCGACGATGATGATGCCGGAAATGGCATTGGTGACTGACATCAACGGGGTGTGCAAGGCGTGATGCACGTTGCCGATGACGTAGTAGCCGATGACGACCGCCAACATGAACACCATGAAGCGGCCCAGGAACGGCTCGGGGGAAAACGCGAACAACACGAGCAAGACGGCTGCGACCGCCCCAAAGATGGTCTGCTTGGTGGTCTGACTCATCGGCGTCTTGACAGCTTTGGGTGCCATGGCGACGGGCGCAGCAGCCGGTTTGGCCACCGAGACCTGGACCGGCGGCGGTGGCCAGGTGGACTGGCCGTCGCGGACCACAGTCACGCCGCGCTGCACGACGTCCTCGAAGTCAAGAACGAGGTTGCCGTCCTTCTCCGGGGTCATCAGCTTCAGCAGGTTCACCAGGTTGGTGCCATAGAGCTGGCTCGCGGTGCCGGGCAGGCGGCCCGCCAGGTCCGTGTAGCCAAGGATCGTTACGCCGCCATCGGTGACGACCCGTTGGTCGGCCTTGGTCCCCGCCACATTGCCACCGGTCTGGGCAGCCATGTCGACGATCACCGAGCCGGGCTTCATCGAGGCGACCATCTCGGCGTCGATGAGCTTGGGGGCCGGCCGACCTGGGATGAGGGCGGTGGTGATGATGATGTCGACGTCTGCGGCCTGGTCGGCGTAGATCTGCGACATCTTGCGGTTGAAGTCTTCGCCCATTTCCTTGGCGTAGCCGTCGGTCGAAACTTCAAGCTCCATGTCGGGGGAAAGAAACTCAGCACCCATCGACTCGACCTGCTCGGCGACCTCGGGACGGGCGTCGGTGGCTCGCACAATGGCGCCCATCGATCCGGCCGCGCCGATGGCGGCCAGGCCTGCTACGCCGGCGCCGCAGACCAAGACTTTCGCCGGCGGGACCTTGCCCGCGGCCGTGACCTGACCGGTGAAGAACCGGCTGAATTCGTGTGCGGCTTCAACGACCGCGCGGTAACCGGCGATGTTCGCCATGGACGACAGCACATCCAGTGACTGGGCACGGGAAATGCGCGGCACGGCGTCCATCGACAGCGCGGTGATCTTGTGTTTGGTGAGTTTGTCGACCACGCCCGGGTCGATCCGCGGGTTGAGCATGCCGATCAGGCATGCGCCTTCCTTCATCATCCCTAACTGCTCATCTGTCGGGGAGTTCACCAACATCACGATGTCGGCGGACCACACCTCCTTTGCGTCACCGATAGCCGCTTCGGCCGCGACGTATGCCGAGTCGGCGATGTCGGCGAGCCCACCGGCCCCCGACTCGACGACGACGTCGTAACCGAGCTTGCGCAACTGGGCTATCGTCGCCGGCGTCGCGGAGACCCGCGTCTCACCGGCTTTCGTCTCCTTGGGTACTCCGATGTGCACAACTTGCTCCTTCGCTGACTGCGCGCGCGCAGTCAAGGCTTGCACGGCCCATGCCCCGATCTCTGGTTTGTCCCTGCCATCCGGGTCCGCTTGGGCAGAACGGCATGGCAGGCCGGGTCACAGGCTAGGGGATACGAGTCCACCGTAGAGGCACCAGAGGGGGCGCGGCGCCGCTGGACGTGCCGGGTCTGCTGAAATGCGAAGGTGGGCAGCGCTGTCAGCGAGCAACGACCAGCGCTGCCCCGTCCAGACTTGAATGGTGTTCAATGATGACGTGCGGCGTGTCGGTGATGGCGTTCGCGCATCGTCGTCACGCGCATCACCATCTCGAATCGAAGGACGACCATGGCCACCGGCTCGCGCATGCCGTCGACGATCGTGACCGGCACACCGCAGGACCGAGGAACCGACCGGTCCCGGTGGACCGCGCAGGACATCGCCCTGGTAGCGACGTTCGCCGCGGTGATCGCCGCGCTCGGCATGCCCGGGAGCTTGTACCTGCTGGGTAGCGCAGTCCCGGTCACGCTCCAAACCCTGGGGGTTGCGCTCGCCGGGGCGATTCTGGGCTGGAAGCGTGGGGGGGCCGCCGTTCTGCTGTTGTTGCTGCTGTGCCTCATCGGCCTGCCGGTGATGTCCGGCTTCCGCGGCGGTCCGTCGGTCTTCGCGGGGGCCAGTATCGGCTACCTGATCGCTTGGGCTCCGGCGGCCGCGATCATCGGATTCTTGGTGCAGACCCGGCTGCCGAAGCCATCGTTCTGGTGGATCTTGCTGTCCTGCGTGGCAGGCAGCGTGGTCATTCACGCCATCGGCATCCCCGGCATGATGCTGCGGCTGAATCTCGACCTTGCGACGGCCATCAAGGCCGATGCGCTCTTCTTGCCGGGCGACGCGATCAAGACGGTCCTGGCCGCCTCCGTCGCGACCGCGGTGCATCGGGCCAACCCGGGCCTGACGCCGCCACTGGGCCGGCGCCGAGCAACGGCTGCGGCGCAGCGAGGAACGCGCTGAGTTCGGTGATCGTGCACGTGCTGACCACGCCGGAGCAGGAGCCCCCTCCTGGCCGCGGGCAGCGCACGCTGTTCAAGGCACTGACCAGGTGCTGGACCAGCCAGCGTGCCGACGTCCTGGCCGTCGTCGATCCCTCCTGGCCGGTGCAGGAGCTCGCTGCTGCCCTGCGGATGCGTAGCGCTCGAGACCAGCAGGCCCTGCAGCCCGGCCCGGAGCTGGTCACCTTCAGTTCCGGCACGACCGGGCGGCCGCGGGGGATCTGCCGCAGTCTCGCCTCCTGGGATCGCTCCTTGGCGCCGTTCGAGGGAGTTACCGGTCTGGCTCAACTCGACCCAGGCCCTTGGTGGATCCCCGGGCCGTTGTGGAGCTCGATGTCCCTGTTCGCTGGTTACCACGCGGTCCGCGCTGGTCGACCGGTGATTCTGGGCAGTGAGGATGCCGGTGAGGCCGTCGCCGTGCACTGCGTCCCGGCCGCGCTGCCCGGTGTGCTCGCCCAGGTCCGCGCCGGCCGATTGCCTCGGCTGAGGACCGCTGTCGTCGCGGGTGACCGCCTCCCGAGCGCGTGGTGGCAGGCCGCAACGGCAGCCGGGGTGCGGGTGGTCGAGTATTACGGTGCCGCCGAACTGTCCTTCTGCGCCGTCCGGGATGCTGCCGGCGGCCAGTTACGGGCGTTCCCCGGCGTCCAAGTGCAGGTGCGCGATGGCGTGCTGTGGTCTTCCTCGCCGTATCAAGCCGACGGCTACCTGGACCCCGACCGGCCCGGTCCGCTGCGCCGCGACGAGGCGGGCTGGGCCACGGTCGGTGACTGCGCCCGATGGGTTGGCCCCAGGGGTGGCTTCGAGGTCCTTGGCCGCGGCGACGATGCAGTCACTGTCGGCGGGGCCACGGTGTCCACCGGCGATGTCGAGGACGTGTTGCGGACGCTGCCCGGGGTGCACGACGCGGCAGTGGTTGGCGTACCGCACCGCCTGCTCGGTCAACAGGTCGGCGCCCTCGTGGTGACCGATCGCGACCTGGCGCGGCTGCGTCAGGACGCGCGAGATCGGTTGGCCGGACCTGCCCTTCCGCGGCGCTGGGTGACAACTCAGGCGCTGCCCCGGACCAGCTCTGGCAAGGTAGACCGCCCGGCGGTGCGAGCCGCACTGAGGGCGCAGTGACCGCGTCCCCGATCGGTCCGGATACCCCCGTCGTGGTGGCCGCCCGGCGAACCCCGATCGGCACGGCCGGACACGCACTAGCCCGGCTCGACGTGGCCGAGCTGCTGGCACCCGTCTTGCAAGCGGTGCTTGCCGACCTGCCGGAACCCATCGTTGCCGATGACGTCGTGATCGGGAACTGCCTGGGACCTGGCGGAAACCCGGCCCGGTACGCCGTGCTGGCGGCCGGTCTGGGGGCGCAGGTCCCGGCGGTGACCGTCGACCGCCAATGCGGCAGCGGTCAGGAGGCCGTCCACCAAGCGGGCAACCTGGTCCGGGCCGGCCAGGCCGCCCTGGTGCTGGCCGGTGGAGCGGAGAGCGCCAGCACGGCGCCGTACCGGATGTTCCGGCCGGCCACACCCGCGGACCCGCCTGTGCCGTATGAACGAGCGCCGTTCGCTCCGGCCGCGATCGGAGACCCCGACATGGGCGCGGCAGCAGATGAGGTCGCGCGCCGGTTCGGCATCTCCCGACAACGACAGGACGCCTACGCCGCCCGCAGCCACGCGTTCACCCTCGCTGCGGCGGCTGCCGGTGCGTATGACGACGAACTCGTCTGCGTCGGTGGTCTCACTCGCGACGAGAGGCCCCGGCCGATCCGGGAGGAGGTGCTGGCGCGGCTCCGCCCGGCGTTCACGGCGCCGGGACTGGATGCTGCGGCGCCCGGCGCGGCTACCGTGACCGCTGGCAACAGTTGCGGGATCAGCGACGGTGCCGCCGTCGTCGCGGTGATCCCCGAGTCTTTGCGCGCGGCGTGGCGAGTGCCGGGCCTGGCCTTGCTCGACTGGTTGACCATCGGGGTCGACCCCCGCTGGCCTGGAATCGGCCCCGTGCCTGCAGTCCAAAGGTTGCTGGACCGCGCTGGGCTGACGTTTGCTGACCTGGCGGCTCTGGAGATGACCGAGGCCTTTGCCGCGCAGGTGCTCGCCTGCACCGACGCGTGGGGGCTCGACCCGTTCGCCGACGAACTCGTGTGCGGTCAAGGCGGAGCCATCGCGCTCGGCCACCCGTGGGGTGCCTCGGGCGCATTGCTCGTGGTCCGGTTGTTCGGCAGGCTCGTGCGAGGGGTGGCCCCGCCCACTGCCTCGGTGGTTGAACGTGGTGACTTCGGGATCGCCACGTGCGCGGTCGGTGGTGGGCAGGGGATGGCCCTGCTGGCGGCACGGGTGGGCCCATGATCAGGTTCTCTGCGGTGAGTCACGCCTACGGTGACCGCGCGGTCCTGCGCGAGGTGGACGTGACGTTGGACCAGGCGCGGATCGGCGTGATCGGCGCGAACGGGTCCGGCAAGTCCACGTTGGCCCGGATGATCAACGGCTTGGTCGTCCCGCAACACGGCCGAGTCGAGGTCAACGGGCTGGACACCGCCCGACGGGGCCGCGATGTACGGCGACAGGTGGGCTTCATCTTCGCGGATCCGGACACGCAGATTGTGATGCCTACCGTGGCCGAAGACGTTGCGTTCTCGTTGCGCCGGCATCGACTGGGACGCGAGGAGGTGGCTGCCCGGGTCATCGCCACCCTGGACCGGTTCGGACTTGCGGATCATGCCGACCATCCCGCGCACTTGCTCTCCAGCGGACAAAAACAACTCCTCGCGTTGGCAGCTGTGCTGGTCACCGAGCCACAGGTGCTGGTCTGCGATGAGCCGACCACACTGCTCGACCTGCGCAACGCGCAGGAGGTGCATCGCCTCATCGACGGCTTGGAACAGCAGGTGATTTTGGTGACCCATCAACTGGCAACGATCGAATCATGGGAGCGGGTCCTGGTCGTCGACCAGGGCCGGATCGTCGCGGATGCTCCAGGAGCGCAGGCGGTCTCTGACTATGTGGCGCTGCAACGAAGCGAGCCACGACCCGGATCAGCGCGATGATCCCAGGGGGAGCGGGCGGATGCTGACCGGTACCTACCTGCCGGGGACCTCGCCATTGCACCGGGCTCCGGTGTGGGCCAAGTTCGCGCTGCTCGCGTTGTACACCTCGGTGCTGCTGGTGGTCCGCAATCCAATGGCACAGGCAGTCCTGGCCACGATGGTGGCGCTCGGATATGCCGTCGCCTCGTTCGGCCTCCGGATCATGATCGACCAGGTCATGCCGCTGCGTTGGATCCTGCTGGTACTCATCCCGCTCCAGGTGTGGTCGGCGGGGTGGTATCCGGCGGTGCTGACCACGGGGTCGCTGGTCTTGGCCGTCGCCGCCGCGAGTCTGCTCACGTTGACGACGCGGATCAACGACATGTTGGAGTCGATGATCCGCGGGATGCAGGTGCTGCGTCCGCTCGGCGTCGACCCGGAACGGGTGGCGCTGTTGATGGCCTTGACGATCCGCTCGATTCCAGTCATCGCGGACCTGGTGCGGCAAAGTCAGGAGGCTCGGGCCGCACGTGGGCTCGAACGCAGCCTGCGGGCGCTGCTCACCCCGGTGGTGAACAGGTCGATCCAGCAGGCACAGGGGGTTGGTGAAGCACTGATGGCGCGAGGGATCGACGACTGATGCGGGCGGGTGCGGCGGAGTACCCTGGCGCCCAGGACCAGCACGATCGACGTCGGAGCCGATTTCCCTCGCGGCGAGGCGACCGTGTATGTTTTCACAGCATGCCGAGGGCCGCACCGGCTTCGGCTGCGCCCCGATAGCTCAGTCGGCAGAGCGTCTCCATGGTAAGGAGAAGGTCTAGGGTTCGATTCCCTATCGGGGCTCCATGGCGGGGTAGCTCAGGTGGTTAGAGCACACGACTCATAATCGTGGTGTCGCGGGTTCAAGTCCCGCCCTCGCTACTGGCGCGATATAGGTCTCTGGTGGCCGTCGCGTATCTTGGTTAGGCATCTTGTACTTTCCGCTTCATCCGTGCAACCAATGCAATGCTCGTACGCGCACCGGAAGGACAGGTCGACCCTGTGGCCAGCAAGCAGCATGACGTCCGCCCGAAAATCACCATGGCGTGTGTCGAGTGCAAAGACCGTAACTACATCACGAAGAAGAACCGGCGAAACGACCCGGACCGGATGGAGTTGACCAAGTTTTGCCGCAAGTGCGGCAGGCACACAGCGCACCGCGAGACCCGTTGATCCACCGGCACAACCGGCAGTTGGTGGTCTGAACGGTCAGAGCGTCATCGATACGTCTCGATGACGTTCTTGTCATGCGCAAAGATCGGTTGCCTGTTTGAGCGCCAGGCCCAAGACACGGATCGACGCAGCGGCCCCAGCTAGGGTGACGCTCATGTCCGAGTCAGCCGCCCTGCCCGATCTCGCGAGCTCCGTGCGTCTCGCGAGCTCCGAGCGTCGAGTCGACCTGTCCTATCAGGGCCGCGTCTATCCACCCGGCGAACCATTTCTGGTCGGCCGGGAGGCGCTGCGAGACTTCGCCGTCGCCGTCGGTGCCACCGCACCTGTTCACCATGACGTCGACGCGGCTCGAAAGGCTGGGTACACCGACCTGGTGGCCACGCCCACGTATGCCGTGGTGATCGCTCAGCGCTGCGAAGCGGCGTACATCGCCGACCCGGGCTCGGGTATCGACTTCTCGCGAGTCATGCATACGGAAGAAAAGCTGATCCACCACCGCGCGTTGACGGCTGGCGATGAGGTGATCGGAACGGTGTACGTCGACAGGGTGCGGGAAGTCGGTGGCCACGCGATGATCACCACTCGCACCGAACTCGCGCTGGCCGACCAGACGCCGGTGGCTCTGGTGGTCTCCAGCTTGGTGGTCCGTGGTGACCAGGAGGACGACCAGAGGAGGACGTCATGACCGAATCGTCGTTTGCGGATGTCGAAGTCGGTCATCAGATCCCGCATCTGAGCGTGGTCGTCGACCGGGCCAGGCTGGTGCAGTACGCCGCCGCATCCGGCGACCGCAACCCGATCCACTGGGATGAGGTCGCGGCTCGCGAGGCCGGGCTGCCTGATGTCATCGCGCATGGAATGTTCACCATGGCTGCGGCGGTCGAAGCAGTGAGCGACTGGGCCGGGCACGGTGGGTGTATCACCGGGTATCAGGCGAAGTTCATCTCGCCGCTTCCGGTGCCGCGCGATGGCGGGGCGGTGATCGAAGTGGACGGCACCGTCATCAAGGTCGATCCGCAGGACGCCGTGGCCATCGTGGAACTGTCCGTCACCAGCGGCGGCACCAAGGTGCTCGGTCGACCGCTGGTCACTGTCCGGCTCGACTGACCACAGGCAAGCATCCGAGGATGACCACCAACCTCGCCGAGCTGACCACCATGCGCGTTGGCGGTCCCGCCACCCAGTTGGTCACCGCAGACAACGTCGAAGCGATCATCGATGCCGTCCGGGCCGCCGACGAGGCCGCTGAGCCGCTGCTGGTGCTGTCCGGCGGCAGCAACCTGGTCGTCGCCGACGGCGGGTTCGAGGGAACGGTCGTGCGAATCGCCTCCCGCGGGGTGCAGATCGAGTCCGCGTCGGCATGCGCCGGAGCAACCCTGCGGGTGGCGGCCGGCGAGCCATGGGACAACGTGGTCGCGCAAGCCGTCGAGCAGGGTTGGTCAGGCATCGAGGCGTTGTCTGGGATCCCGGGCGCGGTCGGGGCGACACCAGTGCAGAACGTCGGAGCGTACGGACAAGAGGTCGCCCAGACGATCGCCCAGGTCCGCACCTGGGACCGGGCCCAAGGCCGCGTGCGGACCTTCGCCGCCGCAGACTGCCAGTTTTCCTACCGCACCTCCAGATTCAAGTCTTCGTTTTCCAGCTTGCGCTCAGCACGTACGGCCAGCCCATCGGGTACGCCGACCTGGCTCGTCAGCTCGGGGTGTCGATCGGGGACCGAGTGCCGCTGCCGACTGCCCGGGAGGGTGTGCTCGCCCAGCGTCGGCTCCGCGGGATGGTCCTGGACGACGCCGACCACGACACCTGGAGCTGTGGCTCGTTCTTCACCAATCCAGTGCTCGATCGCGCAGACTTCGCAGCGCTGGCGGATCGGGCGAGCCGGCGGCTCGGACCTGGCCAGGCGCCTCCTTCGTTTCAGGGCGACCGAAATCGCGTCAAGACGAGCGCTGCCTGGCTCATCGAACGCGCTGGTTTCGGCAAGGGCTTCGGGATGCCCGGTCCGGCTGCCCTGTCGACCAAACACAGCCTCGCGGTCACCAACCGGGGTCGCGCGACGTGCGCCGACGTCATCGCACTGGCCCAGGTCGTACGGGCTGGTGTGCAGGACGCGTTCGGCGTGCGGCTCGTGAACGAGCCGGTGTTGGTCGGCTGCTCCCTCGACTGAGGCAGAGCTCGATCAGCTGCGCAGCCACGCGTCGATGCCGGCCAGTGCGGCTTGCTGGCGGCCAGAGCAGGCCCGACTACCCCGGATCGAGTCTGCGGCGAGCGCCGCCAGCGCCGCGTCGTCGAAACCCAGCACAGACCGCGCGGTCTGATACTGATCAACTAGCCGCGACCCGAACAGCAGCGGGTCATCGGCCCCGAGCGCTACCGGAACCCCGGCGCGCACCAAGCGACGCAACGGCACGTCGCTCGCCTGTGCGTACACACCCAGAGCGACATTGCTCAGCGGGCAGACCTCCAGCGTGATCCTGCGTCGAGCCACCTCCGCGAGTACCGACGGGTGCTCGACGCTGCGAACTCCGTGGCCTAGCCGGTCTGGTACGAGCGCGCGAATGGTCGACCACACCGCGTCGGCGCCAAGCAGCTCGCCTCCGTGTGGCACCAGGGCCAGCCCGGCACGTGCAGCGATCCGGAACGCGGGAGCGAACTCGATGGTGTCTCCTCGCCGTTCGTCGTTGCTCAGGCCGAAGCCGACCACCGTCCCAGGCCCGTCGCCGGCGTGTCGAGCGGCCAACCGTGCCAGCGTGCGAGCCTCGAGTGGCCAACCGTGCCAGCGTGCGAGCCTCGAGTGGGTGGCGGATCCTGCTGGCCGCCACCACCACGGCCACCCCCAGGCCTTCCTCACGACTTGCTACGGCCGCCTCGTCGAGCACGATCTCCAGCGCCGGTGTCAGCCCCCCCACGTGCGGTGCGTAGCTGGTGGGGTCGACTTGCAGTTCTAGCCACACCGACCCCTCGGCGGCATCGTCGCGGGCGGCTTCGCGGACGATCCGGCGCATGTCAGCCTCCCCGCGTACGCACGCTCGCGCGGCGTCGTACAGGCGCTGAAACCGGAACCAGCCGCGTTCATCGGCCGCGGACAGCTGTGGCGGCCAGTGGTCGACGAGCGCGTGGGGCAGCCGCAGCCGATGCTCGGCGGCCATCTCCAACAGGGTCGGGAAGCGCATCGAGCCGGTGAAATGCAGGTGTAAGTGGGCTTTGGGCAGCGCAGCCAGGTCGCGTGCAGCCCCATTCCCCATGGGTGCAGGGTACGTCGACCCTGCTCGGTCGCCTCAGGAGCGCCGACCCGCCTCGCCGACGTCACCGTCCGGTTGGCCTTAGCAGTTGCGGGTCCCGTATGCTCCAATCTCGGACGCTTTGTCCGTTGAACGCCGTGATACGGCCGTTGAACAGGCGCGCGCCCACAGGGCAGTGGCTCAATTGGCAGAGCACCGGTCTCCAAAACCGGCGGTTGGGGGTTCGAGTCCCCCCTGCCCTGCGGAATACAACGAGGTCGTAAGCCCGTAGACATTCGGCGCCACAGCGGAATGCGCTGTGGCGCTAATTGGCATAAGGGGAGCAGCCGTGAGCGAGCAGAGCACCGCGAGGCGGGACAGCGGCGCGCGCCAAGGCGGCGACCGCGGTGGTGGCAACGTCATCACCCGGTTGTTCTCCGCGCTCGGGCTGTTCATCTCGCAGATCTTGGACGAACTGCGCAAAGTGGTCCGGCCCACTCGCGAGGAGCTGACGACGTACACGTTGGTGGTGATCACTTTCGTGACCGTGATCATGCTGTTGGTTTTCGGACTGGACAGTCTGCTCACTCGGTTGATGTTCTTGGTGTTCGCTGGCTCGTAGCCGTCCGATAGCGCGGTCGCTCGGCCAAGGCGCCGGCACACCGCCGGCAACGGATGCAGGAAGCGCAGGAGAAGGTAGGTCGCAGTGGTGTCTGAACCGTGGATTGACGAGCACTCGGAGGCGTCCGAGCAGGCCGTCACCGCAGAGGAGACCCCGGAGAGTCTGTCCAGCGACTCCACCGGCGACGTGGAGCCTGACGCCGCGTCGGAGCTGGGCGAGATCGACGTCGTTGCCGAGACTTCCGATGACGTGCAGGACGAGGCGGATGACGCCGACGACGACTCCGACGCCAAGGACACCAAAGTCGCTGAGGTCGAGGACGCTGACGAGGTCGCTGAGGTCGAGGACGCCGACGAGAACTCCGACGCCAAGGACACCAAAGTCGCTGAGGTCGAGGAGGATGACGTCGCCGACGCCGATGACACCGACGAGGTGCCTGCGGTGGACGACGACACCCCCGTTGACCCCGCTGAGGAACTGCGCAAGAAGCTGCAGTTCGCCGACGGGGATTGGTTCGTGGTGCACAGTTATGCCGGGTATGAGAACCGGGTGAAGACGAACCTCGAGCAGCGTGTGCAGAGCCTGAACATGGAGCCCTACATCTTCCAGGTGGAAGTGCCCATGGAGTTTGTCAACGAGATCAAGAACGGTCAGAAGAAGCTGGTCCGGCGGGTGCGGATGCCCGGCTACGTCCTGGTCCGAATGGACCTGACCGACGAGAGTTGGGGAGCCGTGCGGCACACTCCGGGTGTGACCGGGTTTGTCGGCAACGCCCACCAGCCGGTGCCGTTGAGTCTGAACGAAGTGTTCTCGATGCTGGAACCGACTGTGGAGTCGACCAGCGGCGACGTGGCGGCTCGCCCGGCGCAACTGGCCAAGGGCGCGACCGCGATGGTGGACTTCGAGGTCGGTGAGTCGGTCACCGTCATGGAGGGGCCGTTCGAGACGCTGCCGGCAACAATTTCCGAGATCCTGCCCGAATCGCAGAAACTCAAGGTGCTGGTGTCGATCTTCGGTCGGGAGACCCCGGTCGAGCTGTCGTTCCAGCAGGTCGCCAAGCTCTAGAGTGACGCACGGGGGCCAGCGCCTCTGTGTACCTCAACCCATGCAACCGGGTCATCGCCCATGGCGTCGGCCCACGACACGAGGACCAAAGACACTTATGCCTCCCAAGAAGAAGATTGCCGGCTACGTCAAGCTGCAGATCCAGGCGGGCGCGGCCACACCGGCCCCGCCTGTTGGTCCGGCACTCGGCCAGCACGGCGTGAACATCATGGAGTTCGTCAAGGCGTACAACGCGGCGACGGAGTCCCAACGCGGCAACGTGATCCCGGTCGAGATCACGGTCTTCGAAGACCGCTCGTTCACGTTCGTGACGAAGACTCCACCAGCAGCGGAGCTGATCAAAAAGGCCGCCGGTATCCCCAAGGGATCAGCTGAGCCGCACAAGACCAAGGTCGCCAAGCTCACCCAAGACCAACTCCGCGAGATCGCTCAGCAGAAGATGGTCGACCTGAATGCGAACGATGTCGAGGAAGCGATGCTGATTATCGCCGGCACCGCGCGATCGATGGGCGTCACGGTCTCCTGACCGAGGCGCGACTCCTCACAGTGGCAGGGCCAGCGCTGGCCCGACGACCACGACTCCCCACCCTGGCCCGACGGTTCGCTTCGAAGTGTCGGCCGGTACCGCCGGGCACCGCCCAGTACAGCTAGGAGCAGCAGTGAAGCGCAGCAAGAGCTACCGCGCAGCCGCGGAGAAGATCGGTGACCAGGCCCATACGCCGCTGAAGGCGGTGCGTCTGGCCAAGGAGACGAGTGCCACCAAGTACGATGCCACCGTCGAGGTTGCGTTGCGGCTCGGGGTGGACCCGCGCAAGGCGGACCAAATGGTACGTGGCACGGTCAACCTGCCGCACGGCACCGGCAAGACCGC
>CAJDXD010000050.1_pt1 | contig 12693 bp, 10 predicted proteins | sample 7391761 | NCBI WGS metagenome assembly CAJDXD01 (sample SAMEA7055743, study PRJEB34461) | soil metagenome | biome: terrestrial ecosystem; feature: Peninsula; material: soil | place: Antarctica | collected 2016
GCTCCTCGCACCCTGGTCTGGTTCGCCGTACGTTGGCTCCATGCCCCGCAAGGCCGCGAGCGCCACTCCCGCCGTCGAGTTGGTCGTCGGTGAACGGACGGTACGGATCAGCAACCCCGACCGCGTGTACTTCCCCGAGCGTGGCGAGACCAAGCTGGACCTGGCGAACTACTACCTGTCGGTCGGCGCGGGCATTGTCCGGGCGCTGCGGGATCGGCCGTGCATGCTGCACCGGTTCCCCGAAGGCGTGGCCGGGGAGAAGGTGCACCAGAAGCGGGTGCCCCGGGGCGCGCCTGACTGGGTGCAGACGACGCAGGTCTACTTCCCACGGTACGGACGGACCGCTGACGAGTTATGTGTCACCGAGTTGGCGCAGGTCATTTGGGCGGTGCAGATGTCGACGGTCGAGTTCCACCCATGGAACAGCCGGCGATTCGACGTGGAGCAACCGGACGAGTGGCGGATCGACCTGGACCCTATGCCGGATTGTTCCTTCGACTCGGTACGAGCGGTCGCTGGCCTGGTCCGCGAGGTGCTGACCGAGCTTGGAGCCGTGGGATGGCCAAAGACCTCCGGTGGTCACGGCCTGCACATCTACGTGCGCCTGAGCCCCGACCACGGATTCGCCGACGTACGACGGGCTGCGCTGGCCTTCGCCCGCGAAGTGGAACGGCGGGCGCCGTCCCTGGTCACTACCACTTGGTGGCGCAAGGATCGGGACCCCACCGCAGTGTTCGTCGACTACAACCAGAACGCTCGAGACCACACGATCGCCAGCGCCTACTCGGTGCGGGGCAATCCACGCGGCACCGTATCAGCACCGATCGAGTGGGACGAGATCCCAGCTGTCGAGCCTGCCGAGGTGACGATCTCCACGATGCCGGATCGTTACGCGCGGCTCGGTGACCTCCATGCGGGGATCGATGAGACGCTGTTCGACCTGGCCCCGCTGCTCGAATGGGCCGAGCGTGATGAGCGTGCGGGGCTGCGCCAGTGAGGCGGCGGCAGCGACGATTGACCAACGGTGTCGGTGCGGTGTCGCCACGGTGTCGGTCGCTTGGGCTGTCTGATGCTGATGTCACAGTGTGCTCATGACCGGTCAGCTCACCCCTACCCCACTCGAACTGCTGCTCACCGTGCTGCTTGTGACGCTGACAGCACTGGTGAGCGCGATATTCGTCCGCGCCAGGTTCCTGGCTGACCTTGCGGTTGCCCGGACTGAGCGGGATGCCCTCGAAGTGCGGCTGAGCGAACTGGTGGGGCGGGACGCCGACCGACAGACGACCGCAGCACTGCTGACCCCGGTGCAGCAGGCGTTGGGCCGGATGGAACGGCAGGTCGGCCTGTTGGAGCGAGATCGGATGGAGCAGTTCGGCATGCTCGGCGAGCGGCTGGCCGAGGTCAGCGCATCCACAGCCACACTCGGGGCACAGACGTCGACGCTGGCCGGCGCGTTGAACTCCTCGAACATCCGGGGCAGTTGGGGTGAAGTGCAGCTCCGCCGACTGCTGGAGCATGCCGGCATGCTGGCCCGATGCGACTTCGACGAGCAGGTCAGCGCCGTCTCCGCACACGGGGCACGGATCCGGCCCGATGTCGTCGTGCAACTGCCCGGGGATCGCGTCCTGGTGATCGATGCCAAGGCGCCGATGTCGTCATTCCTGACCGCGCAGCGAGCCGACCTGCAGGACCACGCTCGGGCAGAAGCGATGCGACAGCACGCCGCCGCTCTCCGTGGCCACGTCGAGGCGCTGGCCGCCAAGGAGTACTGGACTGCGTTCGCCCAGACGCCGCAGATGGTCGTGTGCTTCGTACCCTCCGACGCAGTGCTGTCCGCCGCACTCCACGCCGAGCCGAGCCTGTACGACGAGGCGCTGGCTCGCAAAGTCGTGCTCGCCTCGCCGGGCACCCTGCTCGCGCTGCTGCGCACCGTGGCCTTCACCTGGCAACAGGACAGCGTGACCGAGCACGCGCGCCAGGTGCTCGATCTGGCTGGCGAGCTCTACGCCCGGCTAGCCACCACCGGCACGCACTTGAGCCGGATGGGTGGCAGCCTGCGGCGAACCGTCGAGTCGTACAACGCCCTGGTCGGCACACTCGAGTCACGAGTGCTGGTGACCGCACGACGCATGCACGACCTCGGATTGGCCGACACCGCCGTGGTCGAGGTTTGTCCGGTGGAAACCGCGCCTCGTCCCCTGACGGCAGCAGAGTTGCTCGACGCGGTCACCGCGCCAGCAGCGCGGCCGGAGGTGCTGCTGCCTGAGCCAACCCGAGATCCTGAGGAAGAGCAAGCACGACCAGCCTGATGGCCGCTACACCGCATCGACGGCGTCGATTCACCCGCGAACGGTGCAGCGTTCCTGAGGCGTGAAGCCTTCCTTAGTGCAGGTGATCGGCCGCGTCGTGCCGGACTTTCGCGGGTTCGCGGCCAGCAGCCTTCAGATCCCGGCGTAACTCCTTCGGCAGTGCGAACATCACCGACTCTTCGGCCGCCAGGACGGTTTCGACTCGATCGAATCCGGCCTGTCGCAGGCTCGCCAGCACGTCGGTCACGAGGACCTCAGGCACGGACGCGCCGCTGGTCACCCCGACGGTGTCAACACCCTCAAGCCAGGCCGGGTCAACCTGGTCGGCGTAGTCGACCAGGTGTGCCGCAGCCGCGCCATACTCACGAGCCACCTCGACCAGCCGGACCGAGTTCGACGAGTTCGTCGACCCCACTACTAACAGGAGTTGGCACTGGCCCGCCATCTGCCGGACCGCGAGCTGCCGGTTCTGAGTGGCGTAGCAAATGTCGTCGCTGGGCGGACCAACCAGGGCGGGAAACCGTTCCTGCAGCCGGCGCACGGTCTCCTGCGTCTCGTCCACAGACAGCGTGGTCTGTGAGAGCCAGGCAACCTTCTGCGGGTCGCGAACCTCGACCGTGCCGGCTTCTGCGAGGCCGTCGACCAGCGTTACGCGTTCGGGCGCCTCGCCTGCGGTTCCGATCACTTCCTCGTGGCCCTCATGTCCGATGAGCAAGATGTCGTAGTCGTCTTGCGCGAACCGGACTGCCTCCCGGTGCACCTTCGTCACCAACGGACAGGTCGCATCGATCAACCGCAGTCCTCGGCGCTCACCCTCGGCGTGCACCTCCGGCGCCACACCGTGCGCAGACAACACCACCGTTGCCCCGTCCGGAACCTCCGCCAACTCATCGACGAAGATGACCCCACGCTGCTCCAGCGTCGCCACGACATGCTTGTTGTGGACGATCTGCTTGCGCACGTAGACGGGCGCCGGGTAGAGCTCGACGGCCTTCTCGACCGTCACCACCGCCCGATCAACCCCGGCGCAGTACCCGCGCGGCGCGGCCAACAGCACTCGTTTCGCAGTCGTCACCCCCTCATCGTACGAACTGTTCGACTCGGGCGTGCCGCCGGTCCGCCACCGGCGCGAGCGCGGGATACTAGGGCGGATGCCACAGACCCCCCGCCGCTGCATGCTCGCCCTGCTTGCGCCACCGTGCCAGCCGGGGGCCCGACCATGACCGACGCGCTGCCCGAACGGGCCTCAGAGACCACGGCGCAACGGCCCTGGCCTGTGCGCCTGCTTTCGTACAAGATCGGCGAGTACGTCGACCGGATGGCGCAAATCTGGGTCGAGGGGCAGGTCGTCCAGCTGACCAGGCGGCCCGGCCAGACGACGTGCTACCTCACGTTGCGTGACCCTGATGTGGACATGTCGCTGTCAGTGACGGTTTCGACGTACGCGCTGGATGCGATGCCGGCGCCGCTGCGCGACGGCGCCCGGGTCGTGGTCCAGGCCAAGCCCACGTTCTGGGCCCGGCGTGGGAGCTTGCACCTCGACGCTCGTCAGATCCGGCCGGTCGGGCAGGGTGAGCTCCTCGCCCGCATCGAGCACCTCAAACGGATCCTGGCCGCTGAGGGCCTGTTCGCTGATGAACGCAAACGACGGCTGCCGTTCCTGCCCCGTGGGGTGGGGCTGATCTGTGGCCGGGCCAGCGCTGCCGAACGCGACGTCGTCGAGAACGCCCGGCGACGCTGGCCCGGTGTCAGATTCACCATCCGCCAAGTCCCGGTGCAAGGCACCGACGCAGTGTCTGCGGTCTGTCAGGCGCTGGCCGAGCTTGACGCGGACCGCCGGGTGGACGTCATTGTCGTGGCGCGCGGCGGCGGTTCGTTCGAGGATCTGCTGCCATTCAGCAACGAAGCGATGGTCCGGGCCGTGGCAACGGCGATCACTCCGATCGTTACCGCGATCGGGCACGAAGTCGACACGCCATTGGTCGATTTTGCCGCCGATGTCAGGGCCTCGACCCCGACCGACGCGGCCAAACTGGTGGTCCCCGACGTCGCCGCCGAACGAGCTGGCTTGAGCGACGCACACGTCCGGATGGCCGCCACGCTCAACCGGCGGCTCGTTGCTGAACGCACTGTCGTGACCCAGACGCGGGCGAGATCGCTGGCCGCGATCGCTCGACGCCTGACCAGCGAACGCGCGGTCCTGACTGGCCTGCGCGCGCGGCCGGTGCTGGCTCGGCCAGAAGCGGTGCTCACGCCGCACCGATCCGCCTTGGCCGACCTGAGCCGGCGGCTGCGTCAAGCGCCGGTGCTCCGGCTGGAGGCGGCTGCTCGGGATCTGGCGCATCTGCGGGCGCGCCTGCGTGCACTCTCTCCGGGCGCCACCTTGGAACGCGGGTACGCCATCGTGTCCAAAGTTGACGGGACCATCGTCCGGGACCGACTCGACGTGGCGTCCCAGGAGTTGCTTCACGTGCGAGTCCATCGAGGGGACTTCGGAGTCCGCCAAGTCTCCTGATCCGCCGCACTGGCGAGGGCGTGGACCCTCCCATTGCCAGGCACGCCGCGACGAACTACGTTAGCGGCGGCGTAAGCGCTTACGGTTCTGCGCGGTGAAGTGCGGTGCGGCGCTGTCATGGCACGCCGTGGGCGCAGAAGGGGGTTCCATGGCGGGTCGACGACAGGTCACGATCTACTCGGTGGCGCAGGAAGCCGGGGTCTCCATCGCCACGGTCAGCCGCGTCCTGAGTTCGACCGGTCGGGTGGCCCCAGAGACCCGGCGTCGGGTCGAGGAGGCCGCCGCCCGGCAGAATTACACGGCCTGGCCGTGAACCGTCACGAGGCCGTCGGCCTCGTGATTCCGCACCTGGTCGGGCCCTACGACGCGAAGTTAATACTTAGCTTCACTGCCACGGCGACCACGTCTGGGGACAGCGTCAGCCTGCTCGTCGCCGAATCGGGGCACGAACGGCAAGCCGATGTACGGCGTCTCGCCGCGCGGGTCGATGGTCTGGCCTTCATGGGGCGCAGCGCAGTGAGCGACGCGCAGGTGCAGGCGCTGGCTGCGGACCATCCGGTGGTCACCGTGGCCCGGCACCCCGTTCCAGGGGCGGACGCATTCCTCACCGAAAACGAGCAGACCGCTGCGGAGCTCACCCAGCATCTGCTCGATCATGGCCGGCAACGCCTCGTCTACGTCGGTGACCCAGGCCCCAGCTCTGACGTGCGAGGCCGTTACCAGGGGTTTGTCCACGCCTTACACCGCAGTGACTACCCGGTGCCGACTCCTGCCCGAGTCACGCCGACCGAGCGCGGCGGACGCTCCTTCGCCGACGCGATCCTGCCGAAACTGGCTGAGATCGACGGGTTCGTCTGCGTGAATGACGAGGTCGCGTTGGCCTTGATGCTGCGACTGCGCCTGCATGGCGTCGTGGTCCCTGACGATGTTGCGGTGGTGGGCTGGGACGACGTGATGGCCTCGCGGTACAGTTTCCCCTCGCTCACGACGGTGGCTCAACCGGCCGAAGAGCTCGGCCGCCTGGCCGCCGGACAACTCCACAACCGGATCTACGGTGCTGCGGCGTACGAACAGCCGGTGGTACTCCCGACCGCACCGGTGCTGCGAGCGTCCTGCGGCTGCTCACCACGGCCTACCGACGAAGACCAGACCCGCGACGCGGGCGTGTTCTGGTCGCCACCGCTTTGGACCGTTGAACCGCATCGCTGACCGTCGTCCTGCGGTCGATGCGATGCCGTCCGGGCGGATACCATACGCCCATGGCCGCCACCTTGCCCCAGGATCCTGACGACGCGGAGCTGGCCGGTCTGTCCTACGAACAAGCACGCGATGAGCTGGTGGCCATCGTGGCCCGGCTTGAGAGCGGCCACGTCGACCTGGAGGATTCGATGCGTCTTTGGGAGCGTGGCGAGCGACTCGCGCAGCACTGCGCCCGCTGGCTGGATGGCGCCCAAGCCCGACTCGTCGCGCAGGAGTCGACAGCGTCGGATCAGCCTGCCGACGCCGTTGAGCGTCCTGGCGACGGCACCGCCTCAGCCAGCGCCACCGGTCGTAGCGTCTCGGCGAATCGGGCCAATTCCTCATAACCTTCGGTGCCGGCGACCACGACGATCGGGTTCGCTCCGAATGGTCCGATGAGAGCGTTGCGTGATGGGTCCACTTTCGACCCGCGAGCCCACCCCGCCTTGGTGGCGCTGTCACCGACCTGGTATTGCTCGCTCACCCAGGTCTGAGCAGCAACGGCCGACGTCGGCGCCAACGTCTGGGTGATCTCGACGTACGCCTGGCCTTCCGGCTGTCGCAGATACCCGGCGCGCAGCACCTGCACACCCTCCTTCGGTTCATCCACCCGGACGTTGGTGGCTTTCCAGTCCTCACCTGGGTCGGCAACCCACAGGGGCGTGCCGGAATCCCGCGCAACCTGGCGGGTCGTGCTCACCACGTCGACCGCGGGTTGCTCGACCCGCTCGACGCGGGGCACCAAGGCGAGCCAGGCTGCGACGATAAGCCCGAGCAGCGCCATCGAGATGAAGAGGTTGCGCCACGTCCCCAGGCTGCGCCTGGGCGTCCCCCCGTCCGGGCGACCAAGGTTTTGCCCCGAGGGCAGCGGCGGGGTTGTGGCAGGCGACGGCGAGGGCATGACCCGATCTTCCCTCACCGCGGCAGCCAGTGACGGCGGCGCGGTCCCAAATGGAACCGCGCCGCCGTCGCGACCGAATGACTGGCCAAATCAGCGATTCGCCGCCGCAGCCTCCTGCTGCTTGGCTCGTTCCAGGGCCCGCCTGCGGTCGTCGTCGCTGTCTTTGGCGATCTCCGCTGCCCTGGCCTCATTGCGCGTCAAGTTGTCCCCAGTGGCTGGATCGAACACGTGCATCACTGCGGGGTCGAAGATGAGCTGAATCGTCTCTCCCTCTCGGACCCGAGACCTGGCGTCCAGATTGACCACCATCTGGGTCCGCATACCCTCCCCATCCAGGTCACGGTCCAACTCGTCCAGGGTGTGCTGGACCTGCGGATCGGACTCATAGGGGATGTAGGCGTACTGCTCGTTCCCGAGCCACTCGGTGACATCCACGCCAGCAGTGAACTCCACCGCTGCCTGGGGCATCGCATCCTTCAGGCTGGCGTCCTTGAGATATTCGGGTCGGATACCCACGATGACCAGGTCCTTGCCTGCAAGCTTCTTCGCCAGGTCTGCGCCGACGGGGACGTTGACGAAGGGCAGCTTCAAGGTGTCACCTTCGACCCAGGCTGGCAGGAAGTTCATCGGAGGGGACCCGATGAATCCCGCGACGAACAAGTTGATCGGCTGCTCGTACAACTCCCGTGGGCTCGCACATTGCTGCAAGAGTCCCTTCTTCAGCACGGCGACCCGGTCACCGAGCGTCATCGCCTCAATTTGGTCATGGGTGACGTAGAGCGTCGTGATGCCCATCCGGCGCTGCATCCGCGAAATTTCGGTGCGCATCTGCCCGCGGAGCTTGGCGTCCAAGTTCGACAGCGGCTCATCGAAAAGGAATGCGTCGGCATCTCGCACGATGGCTCGACCCATCGCCACCCGCTGGCGCTGGCCACCGGAAAGGTTTCCGGGTTTACGGTCGAGGTGCTCGTCCAATTCGAGCATGGACGAGGCGTTGCGGACCTTGCGCTGAATTTCCTCCTCGGTGTTCCCACCTTTGTGGAGCCGCAGCGGGAACGCAATATTCTCAAAGACGGAAAGGTGCGGGTACAGCGCGTAGTTCTGGAAAACCATGGCCAGGTTACGGTCCCGGGGGGCCAGATCGTTGACTCGCTTGCCATTGATGACGAGGTCACCGGACGTGATGTCCTCAAGGCCGACCACCATGCGCAATAGAGTGGACTTTCCGCACCCCGACGGCCCGACGAGAATCATAAACTCGCCGTCGGCAATGTCGAGCGATACGTCGTTCACAGCGGGGAACCCGTCGCCGTACTTCTTAACGATGTTCGTCATCGTGATGTGGGACATGAGGCAGGTCTCCTAATCGTGGGTACCGGGTCAGCCCTTGACCGCACCCGAGGTGAGGCCGGCGACGATACGCTGCTGGAAGAGCAGCACGAGGATAACGACGGGAATGGTAACGACAATCGCCGCCGCCATGATCGCACCCGTTGGTTGTTCGAACTGCGAGGCGCCAGTAAAGAACGCCAGTGCCGCCGGGACAGTCCGGGCCTTCTCCGATGTCAGCGAGATGGCGAAGACGAAGTCGTTCCACGCCGTGAAGAACGTGATAATCGCGGTGGTGAACACGCCTGGGGTTGCCAGCGGGATGATGACCTTTCGGAACGCTTCCCAACTCGTTGCACCGTCGACCTGCGCGGCCTGTTCCATCTCCCACGGAATCTGCCGAAAGAACGCCGTCATGATCCATATTGACAATGGCAGTGTCAGCGACAGATAGGGAAGGATCAACCCCGGGATCGTGTCGAACAGCCCAATTTGACGCCACAAATCGTACAGCGGCGTTACCATCGAAATGACTGGGAAGAACGAGACCGCCAACGCGGTCGAGAGAATAAGTTTCTTGCCTGGAAAGTTTAGTCGAGAAATCGCGTAGGCGCAGAACATGGCCAGGATAACCGAGATCAATGTTGCCGACAGGCACACGACCAAGGAGTTTCGCAGGGCCGGGAGGAACAAATCACGAGCACCACCATTGAAAATGAGGTCGTAATTCGCCCACGTCCACTCTTTAGGCCAAAAATTGCCGAGATAGCTCGTCGTAGGGTCGGCGAGGTTTGCTGCTTCCTTCCCTGACAATGCCAGGGTCCACAACAGCGGGATAATCGTCCAAATCATAATCGGTATCGATATGATGACGAGCAGCCACTTCGTCTTGTTGGAAACGTTCGTGCCCATGGGGTCAGCCCCTTCCCTCGGCCAGGTCGACCTTGAAGCCCTTGATGAAGACGAAAGCGATGGCAACGACCGCCAGGAAGAGCAGCACCGACAAAGCCGAGCCCATGCCGACCTCCACCCGACTGATGGTCTGGTTATAGGCGAGCAGCGAGAACGATGAGGTGTTGTTGGCGCCGCCAGTCATGATGAAGATGTTGTCGAAGATTCGGAATGCATCCAGAGTCCGGAACAGTAGCGCGACCATGATGGCCGGCTTCATGTTCGGCAGAATGACCTTGGTCAGGATCTGACCGAAAGAGGCTCCGTCAACTTGTGCCGCCTCTTCCATCACGCTGTCGACCTGGGCCAGGCCCGAAAGGAGCAGCAACGACATGAACGGCGTCGTTTTCCAGATCTCCGATAGGCAGATCACAATGATGGACGGCCAAAACGATCCAAACCAGTCGAAATCAGCGTTCCACACCCCAAAACTCAGCGTGTGAAGCCATTGGTTTGCATACCCCGAGGTGACTCCGAATCCGAAGAACCACGAAAAAGCAGACACCACAGTAATGATCGAGTAGGGAATCAGCACAATCGTGCGCAGCGTCTTACGTGGGATGACGATCCGGTGCATCACCATCGCTATGATGAAACCGAACACCAATTCGACAGCAACGGTGATCAAGGTGATCAGCACGGTCACGCCGACCGCTCGCCAGAACACCGGATCCTTGAGGGCTGTCACGTAGTTGCCGAGGAAAATAAACTCCCGGTTCGCCGGGTCGGTGAGGCGGTATTTGAACAGGGAGGTCCAGGTCGCCTGCAAGATCGGGTAGGCCGTGACGGCAACCATGATGAAGAAGGCCGGCCCCGCCAGCTTCCACCCAAGTCGACGTTCAGCCAACACCCGATCCGACAATCGAGCCTTCTTGGGCGCCGGTGGGCCTGAGTCAACTAATTCCGAGGTTTTTGCGACGGTGCTCATAGGAGGGCGTCTCCCTTCAGGACGGCCTTGATCAGGTCAGTCGCTGCCGATGGGGTCGTTGCAGGGTCTACCGTGTCGGGCGGGCTGTACTTCTGCTGGATCGCGGTAGAGATATCCCCGTAGTACTGGGTCAGCGGCCGCGGGGCACCTTCATCGAGTGATTCGCGGATCAGTGCCGCCATCGGGAACTGCTTCTTGACCTCCGGATCGTCGTAGACCGCCTTGCGCGAGGCGGGGTTACCCGTCCCAAGCATGTAGAGCTTCTGATGCTCCTGCGTCGTGATGCAGGCGACGGCGTCCCAGGCGAGGTCCTTCTTCTGGCTCGCGCTGTTGACGCCGAGTTCGATGCCACCCAAGGGCGGCTTGGACGCTGTGCCCGCGACGGTCTGCGGATACCTGGCGTAGCCGATATCGGCGAGCATCTTCGGACTGGATGACGACAGCGCCGCCCACACATACGGCCAGTTCACCATGAAGCCGGACGTCGAATCCTGGGAAAAGAAGTCCAGCGAGGTTGTCTCATTGTTTGACCCCATCGCGGGACCGCCGACACCTGTTTGCGCCACCTTCTTGATGACTGCCGCTCCGGCCTTGCCTGCCGGGCTGTCCAAGCCGAGCTCCATGGCTTCGGCGTTATCGGCTCCTGACTCGATGATGGTTCCCCCGGCCCCTTCGACCAAGGCATTGATCCACACCATGTAGCCCTCATACAACCTGGACTGCACCCCGATGACCTTCTTGCGGTCCTTTGCGGCACTGATCACCTGATCCCAGGTGACCGGCTTGCTCACGTCCAGTCCAGCCGCCTTGACCACCGACTTTCGATACCAGAGCAGCTGAGTGTTGGCCCACATTGGAGCCGCGACCAGCTTGTCCTTCCACTTCGCCGACTCGACGATCGGTTTGACGGCATCTTCAGTGAGTGTCGCCTCCTTCTCAGCGGGGACAGGGTCCAAATAGCCTGGTTCAGCGAACTCGGCGACGAACACGGGGTCCATGGACATGATGTCCATTCCCGGATCCGAGGCCGCCAGCCGGCGCAGTAACTGTTGGCGCTGGTCGCTGGCACTGTTCGGGAGTTGCTGAATCTTGATCGAGTACTCCCCCTTCGCAGCCTTCGTACATTCGGCGGCCAGCTGAGCTTGACCTCCCTTGGTGGGATCGGACCCTCCACCATCGGGGTTGATATACCAGGTCAGCTCGTTTGCAGCGGTATCCGAGCTGCAGCCGCTCAAGCCTGCGGCGGCGATCACGGCGACACTGGCCGCGCCGATCAAGGATCGGGTGGTCCTGCGTTGTGGCACCTCGACTCCTTTGTCTTGACTGTCATGAGATCTGCGTCCAGCAATCGATGACGCCACGGCGTATCCCGCCAGGGTCGACGATCCTTACCGGTCAATGACGTCGCGCCACAGATCAGCGCGCCCTCCCTCACGTGCTGCACTCGTGATGCGCGTCGTGAGGCACGTCACAAACTACTCTGGACACGCGCAGAGCGCGCACTATCGACAAGCGCGCAAAGCCACCGATCGAGCCGCGGATGCACGGCCGCCGCAGCAAATAGGCTGACCGAAGCAGTCGCCTCGCTCGAAAGGGAGCCAGCACTATGCCCGAGTTCGCCTATGAAGACCTGCTGCCACTCGGCGCCGATTCCACGCCGTACCGCTTGCTCACGACAGAAGGTGTGCGCACGGTCCAGGGTCCCGCCGGCCGCACCTTCCTGGAGGTCGCTCCCGAAGCGTTACGGCTCCTGAGCCAGCAGGCGATGCACGACATAGCCCATTACCTGCGCCCAGGCCATCTGGCCCAGCTGCGAAAGATCCTGGATGACCCCGGGGCCAGCAACAACGACAAGTTCGTCGCGCTGGACCTGTTGCAGAACGCGAATATCTCGGCCGGCGGCGTCCTCCCCATGTGCCAAGACACCGGTACGGCGATCGTCATGGGCAAGCGCGGTCAGCACGTGCTCACCGAGGGAACCGATGAGCGGCCATTGAGCCAGGGCATCGGCGATGCCTACACGACGTTGAACCTGCGCTACAGCCAAATGGCTCCGGTGAGCATGTGGGAGGAGCAGAACACTGGCAACAATCTGCCCGCCCAGATCGAGCTGTACGCCAACACCCTCCCCGGACATGAGACGACGTACAAGTTTCTGTTCATGGCCAAAGGGGGCGGCTCAGCGAACAAGTCATACTTGTATCAAGAGACCAAGGCCATCTTGAACCCGGACGCGATGATGGCGTTCCTGCGCGAGAAGATCGCCGCGCTCGGGACGGCCGCCTGTCCCCCGTACCACTTGGCCGTGGTTATCGGCGGAACCTCCGCCGAATTCGCGCTCAAGACCGCGAAGTATGCCTCGGCCCGCTACCTGGACTCACTGCCCGTTCAAGGTGACCCGGCCACCGGGCACGGCATCCGTGACGTCGAGCTGGAAGCCCACGTCCATGAGCTCACGCAAGCGTTGGGGATCGGCGCGCAGTTCGGCGGCAAGTACTTCTGTCACGACGTTCGGGTGATC
>CAJDXD010000083.1_pt1 | contig 12403 bp, 12 predicted proteins | sample 7391761 | NCBI WGS metagenome assembly CAJDXD01 (sample SAMEA7055743, study PRJEB34461) | soil metagenome | biome: terrestrial ecosystem; feature: Peninsula; material: soil | place: Antarctica | collected 2016
TCCGTCGACGACCTCGCCGGGGTTGAGGGCGTCGGGCGGGTCATCGCCGAGGCGTTGCGGGCCTGGTTTTCGGTTGACTGGCACGCCGCCATCGTCGACCGGTGGGCGGCGTCCGGCGTCCGGATGGCCGATGAGCTGGACGAGTCGCTGCCCAGGACGCTGGAGGGTTTGACGGTCGTGGTCACCGGGTCGCTGAATGGCTTCTCCCGAGACGAGACCAAGGAGATGATTACCGCTCGCGGGGGCAAGGCGGCCGGGTCGGTGAGCAAGAAGACGCACTATGTGGTGGCCGGGGACAATGCCGGGTCCAAAGCCGAGAAGGCTCGTGATCTAGGGGTGCCGATCCTCGATGAGGCCGGATTCGTCGCGTTGCTCACGGACGGCCCCGGCGCGCTCGCGGGGGGCGACGATGACCCTTCCGATGACGAAACCGATGACGACACCGATGACGACGGCTGAGCCGGGCAGGGGCGATGCTGCTGCCCAGGGCAATCCCGACCCGGTGAGCCTGACCGAACTCGCCGCGCGGGCGCACGAGTTGGCGGGCAGCCGAGGAATCCCCGAGGCGTTCCAGGCCCTGGCCGACCGCTTGCCGGACGCGACGAGCGCGTCAGCCCTATACGGGTTCGGAGCTTCGCTGTCCTTGGCGATCGGTGACTTCGCCTCGGCCCTGGACGCGGCTAACCGCAGATCGCCGTGAGGATTCCGGTATGCCGAGCGAGCCGACGCCGGGACGTCTTTGCTTGGGTGCTCGCCGATCCCGCAGTCATCCACGAAGCGTTGGGCAAACTTGAGCGAGCCCTGTCCGGGTGGGATGAGCTGTGTCGAGATGTCAACGCGGCGATGCCAGCTGGGACATTCCCGATCGGGCACGATGACCCCCCGGGTTCGGTTCGATCGGCCTTGCAGGAGGCCCGCCAGGCTCTGGCTGAGTTTGCCGAGGCTATCGACGAGCACGCGGTGGCCGTCCAGGACAGCGTGGCCGAAGGGAATGGCACCCCTGCTCGGCCCCAAGGTGACCCTGGGGTTGAAGAACGCTTGGCGGCACTCGCCCGGGCCGACGGACGCTGCCGGGCGCGGCTCGAACACGCGACCGGCCTGCTGGCCAGCGACGGGACTCGGCCCTGGCTGGCTGACCCGCCGGCGCGAGCGGCCCTCATCCGAGCCTCGATGTCGCTGTTGGACGACCCGGACCAACTGCGCGCCCTGCTCGCGTGCCCAGCGGATCCGATCCGGACGCCGGGGCCCCGCTGCGTCGGATCGCCGACGTCCGGGCGTTCCTGAGCAGGCAGGACCCTGGCACGCTCTGGCGTTGGGGTCTGCTATGGCCGCACTGGTTCGGACGCCTGGACGGTGCGCCGCTGCCGGTCCGATTCGCGGCGAACCGGTTGCTGCTGCGGCACGCGCTCACGGGCCTGGCCAACGCCGACCGCCGGTACGACGAGGCTGAGAGCGCGCGTCGGACTGCCGCCGGGTCGTGGCCGGCCAGGCTTGTCGTGGGCGTCCGAACAGCGTGGTCGTCGCGGGAAGTCTTGGCTGGGTTGTGGTCACCGGCGTGGGTCGCCCAGGCCTTGGCGCGTTCGGAGGCTCGGACCCGGATCCGGCTGCTGCAGTCGCTGCTGCACGAGCCGCAGGACGACGGCCGGCCAGGAGCCGCTGATGTCACCTCCCTTGAAGAATGGCTGCCCTCCGGCCGCCGTCAGGTGCTGATGTTTGACCCCATCGGCCGCGGCCTCTTGGCGGAGTTACGCGGCCGGCTCGATGGGTCGACCCGGCACTTGGCCGTCCTCGTTCCCGGCACCGGGACGGCGATACGCGGCTTCCATATGCCCGCGCAGTTCGCCGCTGACCTCGTCGCGGCCGACCCTGACGGCACGACGGCCGCGCTGGCTTGGATGGGCTGTGAGCTGCCGCTGGCCTACGGCACCGAGTCGCCGCTCGCGCGGTTCGCGTTGGCCGGGGCGCAGCCCCTGTGCGACGTGGTCGCCGCGCTGCACGTACCGGCCGGTGTCGACGTCACGGCGATCGGCCACTCCTACGGCGGGGTTGTCGTCGGAGCGGCCGAGCGGTTGGGGTTGCTGGTGGACAAGGTGATTCACCTCGCATCTCCTGGGGCAGGACCCGGCGTTCGGGGTGTGTCGGACTATCCGCCGGTGGATGCCTTGGGCTGGCCCCGCGCCGTACGCCGGTGGAGCCTGCGGGCACCTGGTGATCCGGTCGCCTGGGTGAGCCGCATTGAGCCGCTCAGGCGGTGGCGCGTTGCGTCGAGAACACGTCGATGGTGGCCTCGTCGGAGTGTGGTCTCGCGATTCGATCTGGGCGTCGACCCGGCTGCGCTGGCCGGCATCACGGTGCTGCCGGCCGGGCACTGGGAACGGGACGCTGCCGGATTCGTGGCCGGGGCCCCGTTGGTCGGGTTGTCCGCGCATACGGGCGTGACGAACCCCGCGACAACCGCATTCCGACGGTTGATCGAGGTCGTGCGACTGCCCTGACGCGCTTGTCTCGGATCACGGCCTCGCCACGGTCCCGCCGCTGAGCTTGGTGGACCGGCGTGCTCGTAGACTGGCCGCCATGTCCTCGAACTCCTCGACGTCCTCGCACTCCTCGACGTCCTCGATCTCACAGGACGAAGTGGGCCATCTGGCCATGCTCGCCCGAATCGAGCTGTCTGCGTCCGAGCGCGTCACCATGGCACAGGAACTGACGATCATCCTTGACGCTGTGGCCCGAGTGGGCGAGGTCTCCGGCGCCGATGTCCAACCGATGTCGCACCCGCTGCCGTTGACCAACGTCACCCGACCCGACGAGGTGCGCCCCTCACTGACCGTGGACCAGGCGCTGGCCAATGCGCCGCTCGTGGAAGACCAACGGTTCGCCGTCCCGCGTATCCTCACCGCGGACTGACCCAGCCCGCGCACGTCCCGGCCGAATCGACGAACGAATCCTCACCCAGGAGTTGGACCCAACGTGAGCCAGCAGCCGAATATGCCCACCGAGCTGACCCGGGCCACCGCGGCGCAGCTGGCCGCCGCCCTTCGCTCCGGTGCTGTCTCCTCCGCCGAGGTGGTTGCGGCCCATCTTGATCGGATGAGCGAGGTCGACGGGCGAGTGCATGCCTTTCTGCACCGTGACGATGAGGGCGCGCTGGCCACCGCACGCGCCGTCGACCAGGCCCGATCCGGCGGCGAGAGCCTGCCCGATCTGGCCGGGGTCCCGATCGCCGTCAAGGACGTGGCCTGCACGATGGGCCTGCCTACCACCGCGGGCTCCGCGATCCTGGACGGCTGGATGCCCCCGTATGACGCCACGGTGGTCACCCGGCTGCGCGCGCAACGGATGCCGCTGCTCGGCAAGACGAACATGGACGAGTTCGCGATGGGTTCCTCAACCGAGCACTCGGCATACGGGCCGAGCCACAATCCGTGGGACCTGACCCGCATTCCCGGCGGCAGCGGCGGGGGGTCGGCTGCGGCGGTGGCTAGCTTCCAGACCCCGCTGGCCATCGGATCGGACACCGGCGGATCGATCCGCCAGCCGGCCGCGGTCACCGGCACGGTCGGGGTCAAACCGACGTACGGCGGGGTCAGCCGATACGGGATCATCGCGCTGGCGGTGGGCACGACCCCAGGGATTCCACCTCGATCCAGGCGCCGGTGCCGGCGGTCGTGGCGGCTGCGCACCGGGCTGAGGTCGCCGGCCTACGGATCGGGGTGATCAAGGAACTCTCCGGCCCGGGATACCAGCCGGGGGTGCGGCAACGCTTCGAGGAGTGCGTCGGGTTGCTGACCGATGCCGGCGCCGAGGTGTTCGAGGTGTCCTGCCCGCACTTCGAGTACGCGCTCGCGACGTATTATCTGATTTTGCCAAGCGAGGCCTCTTCGAACCTGGCCCGATACGATGCGATGCGGTACGGCCCGCGGATCGAGCCCGCGGGCGTGCCTTCCCCGAGCGCGGAACAGGTCATGGCCGCTACCCGCGACGCGGGGTTCGGCGCCGAGGTGAAACGCCGGATCATCCTGGGCACGTATGCCCTTTCCAGTGGCTACTACGACGCGTACTACGGGCAGGCCCAGAAGGTCCGAAGACTGATCAGCCAGGACTTCGCCGCCGCATTCGAGCAAGCCGACGTGCTGGTCAGTCCGTCCGCGCCGACCACGGCATTCGCCCTAGGAGACAAACTCGACGATCCACTGGCGATGTACCTGTCCGACAGCGCAACCATCCCGGTCAACTTGGCCGGGCTGCCCGGGATGAGCCTGCCAGCTGGGCTGGCGCCTGAGGATGGGCTGCCGGTCGGTTTCCAGATCATCGCGCCGGCGACCGCCGACGACCGGTTGTACAACGTAGGAGCGGCGCTCGAGGGCATGCTGCTCGATCGTTGGGGCGGGCCGTTGCTGGCGTCGGCACCATCTTTGTCAACGACTGGCGCGAGCAGGAAGTAGGGAGCGCGCGATGCGTGTGAGCACCAGTGAGCCGGTCGTCGAGTACGAGCAGGCGTTGCGTCGGTACGACCCGGTGATCGGCCTGGAAGTACACGTCGAACTGTCCACCAGGACCAAGATGTTTTGCGGATGCAGCACAACATTCGGCGCCGACCCTAACTCCCAGGTCTGCCCGGTGTGCCTGGGCTTGCCCGGGTCGTTGCCGGTGGTCAACCAGGCCGGCGTCGATTCGGCGATCCGGATCGGGCTGGCGCTGCACTGTTCGATCGCCACCTGGTGCCGGTTCGCCAGGAAGAACTACTTCTATCCGGATATGCCAAAGAACTACCAGACTAGTCAGTACGACGAGCCCATCGCCTACGACGGCCACCTGGACCTGGAGCTTGCCGACGGCAGCATCTACCGCGTCGAGATCGAGCGGGCGCACATGGAGGAGGACGCCGGCAAGTTGACCCATGTCGGTGGCGCCACCGGCCGGATCCATGGGGCCGACTACTCTCTGCTCGACTACAACCGAGCGGGGATCCCGCTGATCGAGATTGTCACCAAGCCGTTGACCGGGGTGGGGGAGCGGGCCCCTGAAGTGGCTCGCGCGTATGTGTCCGCACTGCGCGACCTGATGCGCACGCTGGAGGTCAGCGACGCGCGGATGGAACAGGGATCGCTGCGATGTGACGCCAACCTCTCGCTTCGGCCACGACGCGGGAGCGAGCACGCCTGTCCTGAGCAGCTCGCTGTTCCGCTGGGCACCCGGACCGAGACAAAGAACGTCAACTCGCTGCGGTCCGTCGAAGGTGCGGTCCGGTATGAGATCACCCGGCACGCGGCGATCTTGGACGCCGGACGCTCCATCCTGCAGGAGACCCGGCACTGGCACGAAGACACCGGCATCACGACCGCCGGCCGCCCCAAGTCGGACGCCGACGACTACCGGTACTTCCCCGAGCCCGACCTGGTCCCGATCGCACCGGACGCCGGGCATGTTGAACGGCTCCGGAGCACATTGCCCGAACTCCCCACGGCTCAGCGCAAACGTCTGCAGGACGCCTGGGGGTTCACCGACCGGGAGATGGGTGACGTGTTGGCCAACCCCGGGGCGCTTGATCTCATCGACGCCACGGTGGCTGCCGGAGCCAGTCCGGGCGCCGCCCGCAAGTGGTGGCTCGGTGACCTGGCCCGACGCGCCAACGCCGAAGGCCGGGAGTTGGCGCAGACCCCCGTCACAACCAGCGACGTCGCCGAACTTGACGCACTGGTCCAGGCCGGGCGGCTCAACGATGCGATGGCCCGCCAGGTCCTTGATGCAGTGATGGCCGGTGAAGGGACGCCGACGCAGGTCGCTGACGCCCGTGGGCTGGAGTTGGTCCGCGACGATGATGCCATGATGGCTGCCGTGACTGCGGTGCTCGCGGCCAACCCCGAGGTCGTCGAACGCATCAAGGCAGGCAAGGTGCAGGCCGTGGGCGCGCTGATCGGCGCGGTCATGAAGCAGATGAAGGGACAGGCCGACGCGGCAGCTGTACGCGCGAAAATCCTGTCCACCCTCGGTATGGAGGTATGAGCCATGACGTCACCGTTTGTGGCCACGGTCCCCACGGCTTCGTTCGCCCAGGCCGTGGGCTCAGTGGACGGCGTGGACCTTCGGGTCTGGGACCTGACGGGCGAACCACCGCCCGACCTTGATCCGGCCTACGTCGTGGTGCCACACCCGATCCCGCAGGGCGGTCTGGACCGGGTCGTCGCACGACCCGGACTGCGGGTGATCCAAGTCCTGCTGGCCGGGTATGACAATGTGGCGCCGCATGTGCCGCCCGGGGTCCTGCTGTGCAACGCCGCCGGGGTCCACGACGACGCCACCGCGGAGCATGCGTTGACGCTGATCCTGGCCGCTCAACGGGCCCTGCCAGAGATCATCCACGCCCAGGATCGGCAGGAATGGATCGATCTGCCCCGCCAGCCCGGTCTGGCCGACCGCCGCGTCCTGGTGATCGGCTACGGCCGGATCGGGCGCTCCATCGCGGCCCGGTTGGCGCCGTTCCAGGTGAGCCTCACCGCCGTCGCCTCGACGCCCCGCGCCGGAGACGACCTGGTGGACCACGTGCACGGCGTGGCCGACCTGCCTGATCTTCTGCCGAGTCAGGACATCGTCGTCGTGATCACTCCGCTGACCGAGGCGACCGAACACCTGGTGGACGCACAGTTCCTGGCTCGGATGGCTGATGGCGCGCTGCTGGTCAACGTGTCCCGTGGTCGGGTCGTCGACACTGACGCGCTGTTGGCAGCCACCCAAGCTGGGCGGATCCGAGCGGCGCTTGATGTCACCGATCCGGAACCGCTGCCCGACGGCCACCCGCTGTTCGAGGCCAAGGATGTGTTGATCACCCCGCATGTGGCCGGGGTCACCGATGCGTTCTTCCCCCGAGCCGCCAGTCTGATCCGGGAGCAGCTGGCCAGACTCGGCGCCGGCGAGGCTCCAACGAACGTCGTGGCCGGCTGAGCCCACACGCCTGCGCCTTCCAGTGCATTTCGACTCTGGCCGTCCCTGCGGCATCCTGAAGCCGTGAGCGATGAACCTTCCCTGCGCTTGCTCGTTCTGATGCGGCACGCAGAGGCCAAGAGCTCCTCATCGGCCGGCGACATGGGGCGAGAGCTGACCAAGTCAGGCCGCCGGGCCGCCGAACGCATCGGCCAGTGGTTGGTCGACCAGGGTGTGCGCCCGGACGTGGTGGTCGTCTCGCCGTCCGCCCGCACCCGCCAGACGTGGGAGCAGTTGCGCGATGCGGGCCTGCCCGCACACGAGGTGTGGAGCGATGAGAGCGTCTACGAGGGGTATCCGGGCGACCTTGCGGCTTCAGTGCGTGACGTGCCGACCGAAGTCCGCACGCTGCTGCTGATCGGCCACGCTCCCGGCATTCCCGGCTTGGTCGCTGACCTGGAAGACCATACCGACCTGGGTCCCCGACAACGTGAGTCCATGCAGCGGTGGCCGACGGCGGCGCTGGCTGTCGTCTCGCATCGCGGCGAGTGGGCTGACTTCCCGGACGACACCACGGCGATCGCGGCGTTCCACGCGCCGTGACCGGGTGTTGGGAGCGGGTCTGCAGCCCGGGTGATCAGAGCGGCACCGGAGGGCGCGACTATCATGCCAGACATGACGCACACGCAGGCCAGCGGGCCGGGGACAACATCAGCTAGTACGCCCGACATCAAGCCACGCAGTCGTGAGGTCACCGACGGCCTGGAGAAGGCCGCCGCCCGGGGAATGCTTCGCGCGGTCGGGATGGATGATGAGGACTGGGTCAAGCCGCAGATCGGCATCGCCTCTTCATGGAACGAGATCACCCCATGCAACCTGTCCTTGGACCGGCTCGCCAAGGCGGCCAAGGACGGCGTCCACGCGGCAGGCGGGTATCCCCTGGAGTTCGTCACGATCAGCGTCTCCGACGGGATCTCGATGGGTCACGAGGGGATGCACTTCTCGCTGGTCAGTCGGGAGATCATCGCTGACTCGGTCGAGACGGTGATGCAGGCAGAACGGCTGGACGGCTCGGTGTTGCTCGCGGGGTGCGACAAATCGTTGCCTGGGATGCTGATGGCGGCGGGCCGTCTCGACCTGGCTGCTGTCTTTCTGTACGCCGGGTCGATCCTGCCGGGCATCGCCACGTTGCACGACGGCACCGAGAAGCGAGTGACCATCATCGACGCGTTCGAGGCGGTCGGGGCCTGCAGCCGGGGCCTGATGCCGCGAGAAGACGTGGACGCCATCGAGCGGGCCATCTGCCCTGGTGAAGGCGCCTGTGGCGGAATGTACACGGCGAATACGATGGCCTCGGTCGCCGAGGCAATGGGGATGTCGCTGCCCGGTTCGGCGGCCCCGCCGGCGACCGATCGGCGCCGGGACGGGTTCGCCCGGAGGTCGGGTGAGGCGGTGGTGAACATGCTCCGTCACGGGATCACCGCCCGGGACATCATGACCAAGCCGGCGTTCGAGAACGCCATTGCCGTGGTCATGGCCTTCGGTGGTTCCACCAACGCGGTGCTGCACCTGCTGGCCATCGCCCATGAGTGTGACGTCGACCTGTCTATGGCTGACTTCAAGCGGATCGGTGCCAAGGTGCCGCACCTGGCCGATGTCAAACCGTTCGGCGAGCATGTGATGACCGACGTCGACCACGTCGGCGGGGTGCCGGTGGTGATGCGGGCGCTGCTCGACGCCGGTCTGCTGCACGGAGACGCGCTGACCGTTACCGGCTCGACGGTCGCCGAGAATCTGGCCCATATCGCGCCACCGGATCCGGATGGCAAAGTCCTGCGGGCGATGGGCGCGCCGATCCACCCCACCGGCGGCATCACGATCCTGTCCGGTTCGTTGTGCCCCGACGGCGCGGTCGTGAAGTCGGCTGGGTTCGACTCCTCCGTCTTTGAGGGTGCCCCGACGGCGCGGTCGTGAAGTCGGCTGGGTTCGACTCCTCCGTCTTTGAGGGCACGGCCAGGGTGTTCGACGGTGAACGGGCGGCGATGGACGCCGTCGAAGACGGTTCACTGTCCGCCGGCGATGTGTGCGTCATCCGGTACGAAGGACCAAAGGGCGGCCCGGGGATGCGTGAGATGCTCGCGGTCACCGGCGCGATCAAGGGCGCAGGATTGGGCAAAGACGTGTTGCTGCTGACCGACGGTCGGTTCTCCGGTGGGACCACCGGGCTGTGCGTCGGGCACGTTGCTCCCGAGGCGGTCGACAACGGTCCCATCGCCTACGTCCACGACGGCGACCGGATCCGGCTCGACGTTGCCGAAGGCACCTTGGCTCTGCTTGTCGAGGAGAGCGAAATGGTCACGCGCCGAGAAGCTGGGGTGAGCGCTCCGGATCCGAAGTTCACCCGCGGTGTCCTGGCCAAATACCGCAGACTGGTGGGGAGCGCCTCACGCGGAGCGGTCTGCGACTGAGCCGAGACGGGCCCGCCGACGGTGCGAAGGGTGGTGACCGATGTACCAGGAAGCCATCACGCTTCATCCCGCCTTGACCGGGGTGTTGCGCCGGATCGTTGGGTACCGATACGTCGGTTTTCCAGCCGGCACCCATATCGGTATGCCCTCCACGACGATCACGCTGGTCATCGACCTGGATGACCGGCTGGTCGTGTCCTGGCCTACCGGTCTCACCACATCAACCACACCCCGGCGATACGACGTCATCGTCTCTGGTCTGCAGGTCGGTCCGGCGCACATCCACCACAACGGAGCCCAGGAAGGGATCCAGCTGGAGCTGACCCCGTCGGGTGCGCGACGGTTGTTCGGCCGACCCGTCGCTGAGTTCGCAGGTACCGCCGTCGAACTTGGCGACGTTGTGGGGCCTTGCGCTGGCGAGTTGCGCGAGGCACTTGCCGATGAGGCGGACTGGCCAACCCGCTACCGACGGCTCGAGCACAGTCTCTTGCGATGGTTCGATGGGGGATCCACGCCGGGGCTCAGCGCGGGACGGCGAGATCCGGCTCCAGAGGTCAGCCACGCCTGGCGGTTGGTGGTCCAGTCCCGCGGCACGCTCCCCATCACAGCGATCGCCGAGGCGGTCGGGTGGTCGACTCGTCATTTGGGGGAGCGCTTCCGCGCCGAATACGGGTTGACTCCCAAGACGGTGGCTCGAGTCGCGCGGTTCGACCGGTCGCACATGTTGTTGCGTCGCCGCGGTTCCCGCATCGCCGACGTGGCCAGCAGTTGCGGGTACGCCGATCAGGCACACCTGACCCGGGAGTGGCGCGAGCTGGCCGGACTCACCCCGACCACGTGGTGGGCCGATGACGATCTCGCGTTCGTTCAAGACGGCACACCCAAAAGCCGCTGAAGCTGGCTCCATGAGCCAACATCACGCCGCACCCGGCACCCGTGAAGACCGCAATCTGTGGCCCGGCCTGACCTCACCCGATCCGCTGGCGCTGCGGCGCTGGCTGACCCAGCTCGGTTTCACCGAGGGAGACTGCTACTTCGAGGCCGGTCGCGAGGGCGATACGACGAAGGTGATGCACTCGGAAATGCTCTGGCCCGAGGGCGGCCGGGTCATGATCTCATCGGCAGCTCAGGGCGAGGGCATCTTCACCCGCGCGCCAGGCTCGGGCAACGTGTACGTCGTCACCGGGGACCCCGACACCGTCCACGGACAAGCGGTGGCGCAGGAGGCCACGTTCTTGCGCCCGATGCGCGAGGAGGACTACGGCTCTCGCGGGTTCAGCGTGGCCGACCCGGATGGCAACGCGTGGAGCTTCGGCACCTACGCCGGATGACCCGGATCTGCCGAGCTGCTTTTAAGGGCTCACCATGTGAGACCTGCCAGGCCCACATTTGACGGGGGGCAAGGTCACCAGGGAACCTTCTCTGCGTGGCCTTGCTCCTCGTACATCCTTGAGCGCGTGCGCTGATCGCTGCGCGCTCGACCCTTCGACCCGGATCCGGGAAGAGGGGTTTTTTCGTTTGAGGAGTTCCGGTTCTCGTCCTGGACGTCAGCAGCGGCCGACGATTGACCGGCGGGGCTCTAGGCGACGGCGCCACCACGCCGATGCGGACCGATGCCGCCAACCTGGCTGACACGGCCCGACCGGAGCGCCTCAAAGCGTCTGAAAGCATGGATGGGCATGAATGCGGAACGCAGTGAACTGGAGACGACCGTGACGGACAAGACCGAGCTACCCCCCACGCCGGCAGCCGCCGTGCCCAGTCCCGCTGACCTGGCCGAGCGGATGACTGCCTCTGGACGTAGCGAGCAGGCGGAAAGCGTTACCGGCGCCCAGAGCCTGATCCGGTCGTTGGAGGAGGTCGGCTGCGAGGTCATCTTCGGCCTGCCCGGCGGCGCCATCCTGCCGGCGTACGACCCGCTGATGGATTCGGTGAAGATCCGGCACATCCTAGTCCGGCACGAGCAGGGTGCTGGGCACGCCGCCCAGGGGTACGCGGCCGCGACCGGCAAAGTCGGCACCGTGATGGTGACCTCCGGACCGGGTGCCACCAACCTGGTGACCCCGCTGGCCGACGCCTTGATGGACTCGGTGCCGATGGTTGCGATTACCGGTCAGGTCGCGTCCGCGTCGATCGGCAGCGATGCCTTTCAAGAGGCGGACACCCGAGGCATCACCATGCCGATCACCAAGCACAATTACTTGATCAAGGACCCGGCAGAGATTCCTCGCGCGATCGCCGAGGCCTACTACATCGCCTCCTCCGGGCGTCCCGGGCCGGTGCTGGTGGACGTCACCAAAGATGCCCTGCAGGCCCAGACGACGTTCGTCTGGCCACCCAAGATGAGCTTGCCCGGGTACCGCCCGGTGACCAAGCCGCACAACAAGCAGATCCGCGAGGCTGCGCGGTTGATCAAGGCCGCCAGGCGACCGATCTTCTACATCGGCGGTGGGGTGATCCGAGCCCGGGCCAGCGAGGCGCTGCGCGAACTGGTCGATGTCACCGGAATCCCGTTGGTGACCACGTTGATGGCCCGCGGCGCGGTGCCAGATGACCATCCGCTGCACCTGGGGATGCCCGGGATGCACGGGTCGGTGGCCGCGGTCACCGGGCTGCAGAAAGCAGACCTACTGATCACCCTCGGTGCGCGATTCGACGACCGGGTGACCGGTAAACTCTCGACGTTCGCACCGCTGGCCAAGGTGATCCATGCGGACATCGACCCGGCTGAGATCGGCAAGAACAGGGTGGCCGACGTTCCCATCGTCGGTGACTGCCTCGAGGTGATCACCGAGTTGTTGAACGTGATGAAGGATCAGGATGCGGTCGGCGACTATGCGCCCTGGCGCCAGGAAGTGACCGGCTGGAAGCAGACCTACCCGCTGGGCTACACCGAACCGGACAGCGGTCTGGTCGCACCGCAGTACGTGATCGAGCGGATCAGCGCGCTCACCGGCCCCGAAGCGACGTACGTGGCGGGTGTCGGCCAGCACCAGATGTGGGCCGCCCAGTTC
>CAJDXD010000013.1_pt2 | contig 11892 bp, 7 predicted proteins | sample 7391761 | NCBI WGS metagenome assembly CAJDXD01 (sample SAMEA7055743, study PRJEB34461) | soil metagenome | biome: terrestrial ecosystem; feature: Peninsula; material: soil | place: Antarctica | collected 2016
GTTCGGCTTCGGTGCCGCGCTGCTGGCCATGTTCATGCGGGTCGGTGGCGGCATCTTCACCAAGGCCGCCGATGTAGGTGCTGACCTGGTGGGCAAGGTCGAACAGGGCATTCCAGAAGATGATCCGCGCAACGCGGCCACCATCGCCGACAACGTCGGTGACAATGTGGGTGACTGCGCCGGGATGGCAGCTGACCTGTTCGAGTCCTATGCCGTGACGCTGGTCGCCGCGCTGATTCTCGGCAAGGCGGCGTTCGGGGAGTCCGGGCTGATTTTCCCGCTCATCGTGCCGGCCATCGGCACGCTGACGGCGGTGCTGGGTATCTACGTCACCCGGGTCAGGGCTGGTGAGAACGGCCTGACCGCTATCAACCGCGGCTTTCTCATCGCGGCGTTGGTCTCCGCGTCGCTCAGCGCAGTTGCGGCGTACTGGTACCTCCCCGACGCGTTCAGCAAGCTCGATGGCGCCAGCATCGAGGTCGCAGCGGTGGATCGGGACCCGCGGCTGCTAGCCACGGCGGCCGTCATCCTCGGCATTATCTTGGCTGCGGTCATTCTCAAGATCACCGGCCACTTCACCGGCACCGACTCCGAGCCGACCCGAAACGTGGCCCGCACCTCGGTCACCGGCGCAGCGACCGTCATCCTGGCGGGCATCGGTGTCGGTTTCGAGTCCGCCGTCTATACCACCACGGTGATCGGGGCCTGCGTATACGCCGCGATGGATACCTTCGGCCCGGTCAGCGACAACGCGCAGGGCATCGCAGAGATGTCCGGCGACGTCGTCGGCGAGGGTGCTCAGGTGCTCACCGAGCTCGACGCGGTCGGCAACACCACGAAGGCGATCACCAAGGGGATCGCCATCGCCACCGCCGTGCTTGCTGCGACGGCTCTCTTCGGCTCCTACACCGACGCTGTCGGCGAGTCCTTGCTGAAGGTCGGAGCGGGGCTGTCGGGTAGCAACATCCCGTACGCCGTGACGAGTCCGAACGTGCTCGTCGGCCTGATGGCCGGGGCCGCCGTGGTGTTCCTGTTCAGCGGTCTGGCGATCGATGCGGTGACCCGCGCGGCCGGTGCGATCGTGCTCGAAGTTCGGCGCCAGTTCCGCGAGCACCCGGGCATCATGCTCGGCACCGAAAAGCCGGAGTACGGCCGAGTCGTCGACATCTGCACGCGCGACAGCCTGCGCGAACTGGTCACCCCGGGTGTCCTGGCAGCGATGGCACCGGTGGCCATCGGCTTCGGTCTTGGTGTCGGGCCGCTTGCTGGATTCTTGGCGGGTGCGATCGGCTCGGGCGTGCTGATGGCCGTCTTCTTGTCCAACTCCGGTGGCGCCTGGGACAACGCGAAGAAGATCGTTGAGGACGGTGCACACGGTGGCAAGGGCTCAGCCGCCCATGAGGCCACGGTCATCGGGGACACGGTCGGCGACCCGTTCAAGGACACCGCGGGTCCGGCGATCAACCCGTTGCTGAAGGTCATGAACTTGGTCTCGGTGCTGATCGCGCCAGCGATCGTGCAACTCTCAGAGGGTCCAGACACCTCGCCCGTCTGGCGGTTGAGCATCGCCGGAGTCGCCGTCGCCGCCATCGTCATCTCCGTGGACCGGTCCCGGTACCGAGCGACCAAACTCCTGCCGTCGGTCGAAACCGAGGTCGGCCAGGGCGAACTGGTGGCTCATGCACGTCCTCCCGGCGACCGTTCCGCGCTGTCCCCAGGGCTGCCGAAGTCGGCTGTGCGAGCCACCAAGCCCGCCCCGCCGGTCACTCGTAAGGAAGGCATCCACGAGGACCCCGACCGCTGATGCACCCAAAGTGACCATTGCGTCATTCCAGACGGCCCGGGCTCGCTGCCCGGGCCGTCGCCATTTGAGTGGGTGGCTGGCAAGCAGAAATGCCCAGGCCCAGTTAGGCGTTGACATATTGACTCGCTGACCAGCGAGTCGTCTGCCACCCTGAAGGAACCATGACCCCACCCAATGACCTGTTCGATTTCAAAGCCTCGGCCTTGTCCGATGACGACAGTTGGCATGAGCACGATCCGGCCTTTTCCGGGTACGACGGTGAGCAACTGGAACGCGAGGAGCGCGCCGCAATGCGGCGGGTCGCGGGTCTGTCCACCGAACTCGCCGATGTCACCGAGGTTGAGTATCGGGAGCTGCGGCTCGAACGCGTCGTGCTGGCGGCGGTCTGGACTGAGGGAACCGTCCAGGACGCTGAGAACTCGATCCGGGAGCTTGCCGCGCTTGCCGAGACCGCCGGCTCATCGGTTCTGGCCGGCGTGATCCAGCGCCGTCAGCGGCCCGACGCGGCGACCTACCTGGGCTCCGGCAAGGCTGAGGAACTGCGCGACATCGTGCTCGCCGAAGGGGCGGACACGGTCATCTGCGATGGCGAGCTGGCCCCGGGGCAGCGGCGCGCGCTTGAAGACGTCGTCAACGTGAAGGTGATCGATCGGACCGCGCTGATCCTTGACATCTTCGCCCAGCACGCAAAGAGCCGCGAAGGCAAGGCGCAAGTCGAGCTGGCCCAGTTGCAATACCTGCTGCCCAGGCTGCGCGGCTGGGGCGAGTCGATGTCCCGGCAGGCTGGTGGCCGGGTCGCGGGCGGTGAGGGCATCGGGTCGCGTGGCCCCGGGGAGACCAAGATCGAGTTGGACCGGCGCCGGATCAACAGTCGCATCGCCAAGCTCAAGCGGGATATCCGTGCGATGAAGTGCACCCGAGACACCAAGCGGTCCACCCGCAGGGTTGCCAAGGTGCCTTCGGTGGTCCTCGCCGGGTACACGAACGCAGGCAAGTCCTCGTTGCTGAACCGCCTGACCGGGGCTGGCGCACTGGTCGAGAACGCGCTGTTCGCCACGCTGGACCCCACGGTCCGACGGGCGCAGACGCCAGATGGTCGCGAGTACACGCTGGCCGACACCGTCGGGTTCGTCCGATCGTTGCCACACCAGTTGGTCGAGGCGTTCCGATCGACCCTGGAGGAGGTTGGGGAAGCGGACCTGCTCCTGCACGTCGTCGACGGCTCGCACCCAGACCCGCAGGGGCAGCTGTCCGCGGTGCGTGAGGTGTTGGCTCAGGTGGCCCAAGATCATGGCCCGCCGTCCGAGATCGTGGTGATCAACAAGGCGGACCTGGCTGATCCAGAGGTGCTGACCACGCTCTTGCGACAAGAACGCGGCGCCGTCACAGTCTCAGCGCGGACCGGTGTCGGGCTGGATGAGCTGACCGCGCGCATCGCCGACGAGTTGCCTCGCCCTGACATCGAGTTGGCCCTCTTCATCCCGTACGAACGCGGCGACGTCGTCCACCGGCTGCACACGACGGCTGAGGTGCTGCGTGAAGTGCACCAGCCCACCGGTACGGAACTCACCGTCAAGGTCCGTGACCATCAGCTTGACGGCCTGGCTGCGTACCGGCTCGACGGGGTGGTCAGCCCGTAGCCTGGGGCCGTGTCTGCCGACCTGTTCGCGTTGCTCGACGCCGCCGTCAGCGGGGTTTCGGGGGTCCGCCGGGAGGGGCAGGTGGCCATGACCGAGGCCGTTCGGGAAGCGGTGCAGACCCGCCGGCACCTGCTGGTCCAAGCCGGTACGGGCACGGGCAAGTCGCTGGCCTACCTCATCCCGGCGATTGTTCACGCGATCGACACCGGTAAGCCGGTGGTGGTGGCCACGGCAACGCTCGCGCTGCAGGCTCAGATCGTCGATCGTGAACTGCCTCGACTGGCCGTCTCGTTGGCGCCCCTGCTACCGAGGATGCCGACGTTTGCGCTGGTCAAGGGTCGAAGCAACTATGTCTGCGTGCACAAGTTGGCCGGCGGGTACCCGGATGAGGATCAAGGCGCGCTGCTGAGCGTTGGCGGTATGCAACGACGGGACGGCGACGCCTCCAGGGTAGGTGCCGAGGTGATCCGGCTCCGGGACTGGGCGCAGCAGACCGACACCGGTGACCGCGACGATCTGGTGCCGGGGGTGTCCGGGCGGGCCTGGCGAGAAGTGTCCGTATCGGCCCGGGAGTGTCTGGGTGGGAAGTGCCCGATGGTGACCGAGTGCTTTGTGGAACAAGCGCGCGCCCTCGCTCGCGAGGTGGACCTCGTGGTGACCAACCACGCGTTCATGGCGATCGACGCCACCGAAGGCCGGTATCTCCTGCCCGAGCACGATGTGCTGATCCTGGACGAGGCACACGAGCTGACTGATCGGTTCACCTCGACGATCACGCAGGACCTAGCCGGCGGCCTGGTCGTCGCGGCGGCCAAACGCGCCGGGAAACTGACTCAGACCGACGTTCTCGCGGAGTCTGCGGACACGCTTGACCAGGCGATCACAGCCGTCCCCGAGGGACGGATCAGGGACCTGCCGGCGTCCTTGACTGCCGCGCTGACCCTGGTCAACGGGCACGCCCGGGAGGTGCTGTCACAGCTGAAGCCGCCTCCGGGCCAGCGGGATGAGGTGGGTGACACCACCAGGGCCGTGGCTCGGGCAAGCGTCGAGGAGGTGTTGTCGGTAACCAAGCGGTTGCTGGAGGCCCGCGAGCTCGATGTCGCCTGGACGGTCGCCGACCCGCGGCGGGGAGCCTACCTGCGGGTGGCACCAATGAGCGTAGCGATGCTCATCCGGGACGCCGTCCTGACCGACCGAACGGTGGTGTTCACCTCGGCGACGCTGACGCTGGGAGGGTCGTTCGACCCGGTGGCAGGGTCCTTCGGGTTGCGCGGGCAGGACGCCCCGCCGTGGCGAGGACTCGACGTCGGAAGCCCGTTCGACTATCCCAAACAGGGCATCGTGTACGTCGCGGCACATCTGCCCGCGCCGGGCCGCGATGGACTCGGGGAAGAAATGCTCGCCGAGATCGAAGCATTGGTCAGCGCCGCAGGTGGGCGGACGCTGGGCCTGTTCTCCTCGATGCGGGCAGCTCAGAGTGCTGCCGAACAGCTACGGGACCGAATTGGGGAGCTGACCCCGGTGCTTTGTCAAGGCGAAGACCAGCTGCCGACCCTGGTACGGCGCTTCGCCGCGGACGCGCGAACCTGTTTGTTCGGGACCCTCTCCTTGTGGCAGGGGGTCGATGTCCCTGGCCCGGCCTGCCAGCTGGTGCTGATCGACCGGATCCCCTTTCCTCGGCCCGACGAACCCCTGGCGTCGGCCCGGACCGAAACCATCGCCCGGATGGGCGGCAATGGGTTCATGGCAGTTTCTGCCACACACGCGGCGTTGCGACTCGCCCAGGGCGCCGGACGGTTGATCCGTCGGGACCAGGACCGCGGGGTGGTGGCTGTCTTGGACTCGCGGATGGTCACCGCCCGGTACGCGCCGTTCCTGCAGTCCACGCTGCCGAGTTTTTGGCCGACGGTGGATCGGGCGGTGGTGCTGGACGCACTGCGTCGGTTGGACGCGTCCGCCCCGCCGGTCGTGCCCGTCCTGGACCTACGGGACCTACGGGACCAGCGGGGCAGCGCACCGGTCTCGCAGGCAACGGCTGCCGATACCGATGGTGATGCCGATCCGGACGGGACAACGAGCGTCGATGGGCAGGGTCGCAACGAGCCCACCGGCCCGGCAGTGGTGGCCACTGACGCGCCGGAGCCAGATTCGTCCCGGACCGCGGTCAGCGCTGGTCAGCCCTGGACCCCTGAACTGGACCGCGAACTCGCCGAGGCCGCCGAGTTGGGGCTGACGCTGGAGGAGGTGGCCGATCACCTCGACCTGGAGGTAGCGGCGGTAGCCGGCCGGATCCAAACCATCGGTCTGCATTTGCTCGAAACGCCTGTTGATCCATCACCTGGCTTGTTTGAACCCTGATGAAGCTCACCGCCACGGACTTGCTGCGGGGGTGCGCTGTCGGTGGCAGGCTGGTGGACGTGAATCCCGCGGAGCCGCCAGATCCCTTTCACCCGCTGACACCTTCGTCAAGCGGTGTACCGCCGCTCGTGTTGGTCACCGGGCCGGAGGAACTGCTCGCTGAGCGTGCCATCACGGCGACCCTCGCCGCAGTCCGCGAATTCGACGCCGACGTTCAAGTGATCCGCCTCGACGCGGACCGCTACGAAACTGGAGCCCTGCGCCGGCATGCCGAGCCGTCGTTGTTCGGCGGGGCAAAGGCGCTGGTGCTGTCCGGGGTGGAACGGGCCGGGGATGACTTCGTGACCGATCTGCTCGGCTACCTGGCCAACCCGGCGCCAGAGGTCACGGTGATCGCTTGGCACGCCGGCGGCAACCGGGCCAAGAAGGTCCTGGACGGCTTCAAGACGGCCAAGGCCCGGCTGCTGACGGCGGATGCGGTTCGAAGCGACCGGGACAAGTACGACTTCGCCGTGCACGAGTTCCGCCGGGCTGGCCGCAAAGCCACCCCGGGTGCCGTTCGCGCACTCCAGGAGGCCGTGGGCCGGGACGTGCGCGAATTGGCCGCTGCGTGTCAGCAACTCATCGACGACTGCGAAGGCACCATCGATGAGGAGGTCGTCGGCCGCTACCACGGCGGCAAGGTCGACGCCACCGGTTTCCGGGTCGCCGACGCAGCCGTGAGCGGCAACGTGGGCGAAGCACTGCGGCTGCTGCGGCATGCGCTGGCCACCGGGCTGGACCCGGTCCCGATCGTCGCAGTGCTGGCCGGCCAAGTGCGTCAGATGGTCCGGGTCGGATCGGCCGGGCGGGTACCGTCAGCTCAGCTCGCCAAGGAGCTGGGGATGGCGCCGTGGCAAGTCGACAAGGCGCGTCGGGCATTGCAGGGCTGGGAGGGCGACGGCCTGGGGCTGGCCGTTCAAGCGTTAGCGGCGGCCGATTTCGACGTCAAGGGCGGTGGCCGTGACCCGGTGTACGCCGTCGAACGGGCAATCCTGCAGCTCGCTGCTGCCCGGCGTGACGGTTGACCATCTGCAGAGAACGTCTGCACCGGCCGCTCACCATCTCCGGGATCTCGCACCGGTGATGGTGTCGGTGGCAGGAGTCGCTTTGGTGAGCCGGTGTTCGCGCTGCTAGATTTGACCCTCGCGTGCGCTTCGTCGTGGGTGACAGGCTGCCGTACGATCCCACGCAGACATGCCAGGCGGGCCATCCGCTACCCGCCACCGTGCCGTGTGGCGGTTCAACACGCCCAACGCCGTCCCGACCGAAGGTGAGAGCTCCTCCGTGGCAAACATTAAGTCTCAGCTGAAGCGCATCAAGACGAACGCCAAGCGCACCGAACGTAACAAGGCCTACAAGTCCGAAATGCGCACCTGGATTCGTAAGTTCCGCGTGGCAGCAGCGGCGGGGGACAAAGACGAAGCGACCAAGATGCTGCACCTCGCCAGCAAGAAGCTGGACAAGGCCGTCAGCAAGGGTGTCATCCACAAGAATCAAGCGGCCAACAAGAAGTCGGCGATGGCCAAGGTGTTCCACACGATGGATACCCCTGCCTGAGCTCGGCGATGGGCGTGCCCGCTGGTCGGTAACGGCGCCTTGGCGCAACCCCACCCGCGCAAGTTCCCACCGAGCCGCATCGGCAACGACTAGGCTCGCGGGCATTATGGACCGTGACCACGACGTGCTGACGCCCCGCCGCTGACATGGCCCTTCTGTGCATTCTCCTGGCCATCGCGGGCGCATTGGTCTGCTGGTACGGCGCTTGGCACGCCGACGCCACCAGCGTGCCGAAGGCGACCGTCGAGGCACTGGCGTCTGAGTCGACGGAAGCGACGGAAGCGACGGAAGTCGTCCCTGACAGCGGGGCCAGCGGGGCCAGCACGATCTCGGTGGTCGATCAGTGGCTTGAGCGGGCAGGCAAGGTCGTCGTACCCATCGCTTTAATCGGAGTCGTCGTTTTCGGCGGCGGGCTGGACCGGCCGGGTGGGCTTTTGCTCGCGGTGGCGTTGGCGTTCGCGTTGGTCGGTGACATCGCGCTGTTGAACGCCGCTGGTCGCGCGTTTTTGACCGGGCTCGGGGCGTTCGCGCTGGCTCAGGTGGCGTTCATCAGTTCATTCGTTGCGGCCATCCGTGCGTACGGGGTGACCTGGTGGATGGCGTTGCTGGGGCTGGCGTTCGCGGGACTGTTTGCGGCGACGGCCGGTCGGCGAATTCAGGACCGAGTCACCGTCGATGAAGGCGCGCCGCTTGGGTACGGCGTGCTCGGTTACCTGGTGCTGATCACGATCACCGCTGCGGTCGCCGGGGGAACCGGTCGCTGGTTCGTGCTCGTTGGCGCGCTGTTGTTCGTCGTCTCGGACGTGGTTCTGGGGCTCGACCGGTTTGTCGGGCCGCGCCCGCGGTCGGGCCTAGTCGTGCTGACCACATACCACCTTGCGCTCGCCGGGTTCACGGCCGGGATCGTTGCCTGAGCTCACCTGTTGCCGGTTCGCCCGTAAACCTCGTACGAAGGGGCCTCTGCCTGCTGGGGTACCCTTGCCGCATGCGGTGTTGCCGAAGTGATCGCTCGGACCAGTCATTGCCCAGCGCTACCGACATCAACGCCCTCGGTCTTCCATCGCCGCGTTGACCGACCGGAACGCAAACGCGGCCAGCCCCTCGCGCTTGAGGGGCTGTGTCATGTCCGGGGCGTCCGGCCCCGCTTCAGCCCGCACGCGTAGGACAGCCGAGGAACAGATGAGCCAAACCCCGTACCGGTACACCGCCGACCTGGCAGGCACCATCGAAACTGCCTGGCAGGAGCGTTGGTCGGCCGAACGCACCTTCGAAGCGCCGAACCCCGCAGGGCCATGGGCGGAACCGGACCGGGTCAAGGGTCGCGAGAAGCTGTATGTGATGGACATGTTTCCCTACCCCTCGGGTACGGGGTTGCATGTCGGGCACCCGCTGGGTTATATCGCCACCGACGTTTACGCCCGCTATCAGCGGATGCGCGGCCGGAACGTGCTGCACTGCCTGGGGTATGACGCGTTCGGTCTCCCGGCCGAGCAGTACGCCGTGCAGACCGGACAACACCCTCGTGCCACCACCGAGGCGAATATCGCCAACATGCGCCGCCAACTGCGCCGGTTGGGGTTGGGTCACGACGAACGCCGTTCCATCGCCACCACCGACGTTCCGTTCTACCGGTGGACGCAATGGATCTTCCTGCAGCTGTTCAATGCCTGGTTTGACGAGACCGCTGACAACGGCCGTGGTCGGGCCAGGCACATCGACGAGCTGATCGCGGCGTACGACTCCGGCCAGCGCCGACCAGAGGACGGGTCGGACTGGGCGGAGCTATCGCAGCACCAGCGACGCCATGTCGTCGACGGCAGTCGGCTGGCGTACTTGTCGCAGGCACCCGTGAACTGGTGTCCCGGGCTGGGGACCGTGCTGGCCAATGAGGAAGTCACCGCAGACGGCCGTTCCGACATCGGCAACTTCCCGGTGTTCAAGCGCAGCATGCGCCAGTGGATGATGCGAATCACGACGTACGCCGATCGGTTGATCGACGACCTTGACCGACTGGATTGGCCGGAACCGGTCAAGCTGATGCAACGCAACTGGATCGGACGCTCCAGCGGGGCCAGGGTGCGTTTCGCCGCGTCGGGCGCCTCGTCGGCAGATGCAGCAGCGCGCGAGCAGATCGAGGTCTTCACGACCGGGGCGACCTTCATGGTGTTGGCCCCCGAGCACCCGTTGGTCAACGTGCTGACCTGCGACGGCGCCTGGCCCGAGGGGACTCGGGCGGCGTGGACCGGCGGTTATGGGAGTCCACGGGAGGCCGTGGCCGGATATCGCGCAGCTGCCGCCGGCAAGACCGATATCGAGCGCCAGGCTGAGGGTCGAGAGAAGACCGGCGTGTTCATCGGGGCGTTCGCGCTCAACCCGGTCAACGACAAGGCCGTCCCAATCTTTGTGGCTGATTACGTGCTGATGGGCTATGGCACCGGCGCCATCATGGCCGTCCCCGCCGAGGACCAACGCGACTGGGATTTCGCGATGAAGTTCGACCTGGACATCATCCGCACCGTGCAACCGGACGATGACCATGACCTGAACACGGCGTACACCGGCGACGGGTTGAGCATCAACTCCGCCAATGATGAGCTCTCGCTGAACGGGCTGAGCAAGGATGAGGCCAAGGCCGTGATCACCCAGTGGTTGGCGACCAAGGGGTCCGGTGACGCTGCCATCACCTACAAGCTGCGCGACTGGCTGTTCTCGCGGCAGCGTTACTGGGGTGAACCGTTCCCCATCGTGTACGACGAGACGGGTATGCCCGTGGCATTGCCGGAGTCGATGCTGCCGGTCGAATTGCCCGAAGTGGCCGACTACAGCCCCGCGCAACTCGACCCCGATAACGCGGCGAGCGAACCGGTGCCGCCACTGGCGAAGGCCGCCGACTGGGTCGAGGTCGAATTGGACTTGGGCCACGGGCCCCGCCGATACCGTCGCGAGCTGAATGTCATGCCCCAGTGGGCGGGCTCGTGTTGGTATGAGCTGCGCTACCTGGACCCTTCGAACGAAGACGCACTGGTCGATCGGGACGTTGAACGCTACTGGATGGGTCCACGCGATGATCTGCCGGTCGGCAAAGGAGATCCCGGCGGCGTGGATCTGTACGTCGGCGGCGTTGAGCATGCCGTCCTGCACCTGCTGTACTCCCGCTTCTGGCACAAAGTCCTGTACGACCTGGGCCATGTCAGCAGCGAGGAACCGTTCCGTCGGCTGTACAACCAGGGCTACATCCAGGCTCACGCGTTCCGAGACGCTCGCGGGCAGGCAGTACCGGCCGCCGAGGTCGAGGAGGTGGCGCCGGTGTCGGCCGGGGGCGAACCGTCGTTTAGCTGGCAGGGCCAGCCGGTGCGGCGTGAGTACGGCAAAATGGGTAAATCGTTGAAGAACATCATGACCCCCGATGAAATGTATGAGCAGTACGGCGCGGACACGTTCCGCGTGTATGAGATGTCGATGGGCCCGCTGGACCTGTCTCGTCCATGGGAGACCCGGGCCGTCGTCGGAGCGCAGCGCTTCTTGCAGCGACTCTGGCGGCTGATCGTGGACGAGGAGAGCGGTCAGATGCGGGTCGCCGACGCGTCCATGGATGAGGGGACCCGACGACTGCTGCACCGAACCATTGATGGGGTCGGGTCAGACTACGAGAACCTTCGGTTCAACACCGCTGTGGCGAAGCTGATCGAGCTGACCAACGGTCTGACGAAGCTCGAATCGACACCCCGCGAGGCTGCCGAAGCACTGGTCGTGATGGCTGCTCCGGTGGCGCCGCATCTTGCCGAGGAGCTGTGGTCGCGGCTGGGGCATGACCAAACGCTCACCTACGAGTCGTTTCCGGCGGCTGACCCAGCGCTGCTGGTGGAGGACACTGTCACATGTGTCGTGCAGGTTCAGGGCAAGGTGCGCGACCGGTTGCAGGTCTGCGCGGACATCCTGGACGCAGACCTGAAGGCCGCAGCGTTGGACAGCGACCGGATCCGCTCCTGCCTGGAAGGCAAGACGATTCGCACGGTCATCGTGCGTGCACCCGGGCTGGTCAACATCGTCGTCGGCTGAGTACGGCGCGGTGATGCCGCACTTGACCGCGCGCCCATGGGGGTCTAAATGCGCGGGGTGTCGACGTCAGTGACTATCCGTGTTGTCACCGACTCAACCGCTAACCTGCCGCCGGAACTGGCTGGCGCCGAACTGATCACGGTCGTGCCTTTGCATTTAATGATCGGCGATTGCTCCTACGCCGAAGGTGTCGACCTGACCCCTGAGGTGCTGACCGCCGCGCTGAAGCGCAACTCGGGGGTGAGCACCTCCATGCCATCGCCGAAGGCCTTGTTGGATGCCTACGAGCAGCTGGCTGCCGATGGGGCTGATGGCATCGTCTCGATTCATCTCTCCGCCGAGTTGTCCGGCACGCACGACGCCGCACTGCTGGCTGCGCGGCACTCACCGGTTCCGGTGCGGGTGGTCGACTCGACGACGATGGGCATGTCC
>CAJDXD010000006.1_pt1 | contig 11664 bp, 8 predicted proteins | sample 7391761 | NCBI WGS metagenome assembly CAJDXD01 (sample SAMEA7055743, study PRJEB34461) | soil metagenome | biome: terrestrial ecosystem; feature: Peninsula; material: soil | place: Antarctica | collected 2016
CGCGCTTACCACCGGATGCTCGACCGTGCCGGGGCAGCTTTCGCCAAGCTCGCCATGCGCCAGCCCACCCGTCCGCTGCCGCCCGGCGCGTGGGACCCGATACCGCCCGATCCGGGAACTTCGCGCATCAGCGTGCGCGGCGTCGGCGTGCGATACCGCGAGAGCGGCTCGCCCGACGCGCCGCCGGTGGTGCTCATCCACGGGCTCACCCGGAGCCTGGCCGACTGGACGCCACAACATGTTTTGCTTGGTGCGCGGTTCCGGGTGATCAGCCTCGACCTACCCGGGTACGGCCGCAGCGAACCGCTGGGACGGCCGCACACGCTGGTCAACCTCGCCGCGTTCGTCGAGGAGGTGTTGGACGAGTTAGGTGTCACCGAACCAGCCCACCTGTGCGGGAACTCACTCGGGGGTGCGGTGGCGCTACAGATCGCGGTGACCACGCCAAGCCGGGTTCACGACCTTGCGCTCTTCAATAGCGCGGGGTTCGGCGCGGAAGTAACGCCAGCGCTTCGCGTCCTTGGGGTCGGACCGCTGGCGCCGTATCTGCTGCGGCCGTCGTGGCGTGGCGCTGCCCGGACGGAACGCTCCTTGTTTTACGACAAGATGTTGGCAACTCCGGAGCGCATCGCGTACAGCTATGCCCTCAATCGGCGGCCATGGGCCGCTCAAGTGGTCCTGGAGACCGGCGACGACCTTGGCGACGTGCGCGGGGCGCACCGGCGATGGCGCGAAGAGCTGCTGACCGAGGCATCGGCGCTGGGGCTGCCAATCCTGGTGGCGTGGGGCCTGGACGACGAGATCCTGCCGGCGCACCACGTCGATTCGGTCGAAACATACTTTCCGCAGGCCCACACCCACCTGATGCCACGGTGCGGTCACCTGCCGATGGTGGAACGCCCCGAGGAAACGGCTGACCTACTGCGGTCGTTCTGGGGCGCCCATTGACGTGGGCAGGGGGTAAACCGGTCGCGCCGGGCGACCCCCGGCGGCGAAGTCAGTGACCGTCCGAAAATCGGCACGCGTCAAGGGCTTTCGCAGGCGGTGACGGCAGACGTCTGGCGAACACATCGGGGCGGCGTACGTCGCGCGTCCAGCAACGTGCCAGTCGGGACCGTTACGCTGGCGTGGGGAACCGTCACAAAGGAGAACCTGAAGGAGTGGGCGTGGGACTGTTCGATCGAGTCGAGCGAAAGCTCGAGCGATTCGTCAACGGAGCCTTCGCCAGGGCGTTCAAGGCCGAGGTGCAGCCGGTGGAGATCGCATCGGCCATGCGGCGAGCGATGGATGACCGTGCCGCGATCGTGTCCGCCGGGCGAACACTGGTGCCAAACGACTTCGTCATCGAACTTGCCGAGAACGACTTCGACAGGCTGACCGCCTATGAGGACATGCTGACCGGCGAACTCCTCGCCTCCGCGCAGGAACACGTCGAAACCCAACGCTACGCCCCAGGCGGCACGCTGCAGGTCGAGTTCACCCGCAGCCAGGTCGAGTTCACCCGCAGCGACGACCTGGAGACGGGTGTTTTCAGAGTCCGCGCGGACACCGGGAAGAGCCGTCAACAGCAAGCGGCCAGCTCCCAGGCGCCCAACCAGGCGCCCGCCCAGCCGGGCCCCGGTGGGCAGGAGCGACCGCCACGCCGCCAGCACATCCCTCATCCGCCTGAAGCCGTTGCTGCTGCTGAGGGCGCGATCGGGATGGCTCGCCAGGCAGCCGGTGCCGCCGAAAGCGCGATCGCGGGCACGGCCGCCGCACGGTCCGCGCAGCCGACACCGCAGCCCGGGACCGCCGAACCGGTTCCATCCGCTGACCTTGACGACACCTCCGCGGGCCCACCCACTGAAGCCGCCCAGCCGATTGCGCCACCACCACCACCACTGCCCGACCCCGCCTCCCGCCCCTGGCTCGATGTCGATGGCGACACCTTCCCGCTCCTGAACGCCCTGACCGTCCTCGGTCGAGACGACTCGACGGACATCACCCTTGACGACCCGGGGATCAGCCGCCAGCACGCCCAAGTACGAGTCACCTATGACGGTCCCCACCTGGTCATCAGCATCCGGGACCTCGGGTCGACGAACGGCACGTACGTCAATGGCGAGAAGATCACCACCCGGCGCCTTGCCGCGGGCGACCGGATCACCGTCGGCAGAATCAGCCTGTACTTGCGACAACCCCGCCGATGAAATGTGCGCATCACGCCCCGACGGCACCCGATGCGCCACAAACCAGCACCGATGAGCGACCGACGAGACCAAAGGACCGCGAGCTGACCAGTCATCAGACCAGCACACCGAGCAGAGGTGTCACGACATGAGCGAATTGACGCTCACCGTGGTGCGGCTCGGCCTACTCGTGCTGTTGTGGCTGTTCGTGTTCAGCATCGTCGGTGTGTTGCGGGGAGACTTGTACGGCACCAGGATCGTGCAGCGCGGCGGCGGTGGGCGCCCCACGATCAAACCCGTCAGCAATGCCGCACCGATCCATCGTCCTCCCCGAGCTCGCCGCGGCCCTGCCGTCCTGATCGTCGTCGAGGGTGCCTTGCGCGGCACGACCATCCCGCTCAAGCCGTCGGGAGTACTGCTTGGCCGCAACCCGGAGTGCACGCTGGTCCTGGACGACGAGTACGCCTCGGGCCGGCATGCCCGGATCTTCCATAACGACGGCGGCTGGTTCGTCGAGGACCTCGGCTCCACGAACGGCACGTACGTCGCCGGCGAGCGCCTCACCGAGCCCCGCTCGGTGCAGGAAGGTACCCAACTGCGAATTGGGACAACCGTGCTGGAGTTGAGGCGGTAGGCCATGGCGATCGCCCTCAATTACTCGGCTCGCACCGATGTCGGGTTGGTGCGTTCCCGCAACGAGGACAGCGGCTACGCCGGCCCACACCTGCTCGCCGTTGCCGACGGGATGGGCGGCCACGCCGGCGGGAACGTGGCCAGCTCGGTGGTGCTGGCGCGACTGGCCCCCCTGGACGGCGACAGCCACGGCAGCGACGACGCCCTCGCCCTGCTCGGCGCGGCGATCGCGACAGCGAATCGGGACCTTTCGGCCGCGATCGCAGCCGAGCCGACGCTCGCCGGGATGGGCACGACGCTCTCGGCACTGATGCGCGCAGGATCCAACGGGCTTGCCGTGGTCCACATCGGCGACTCCCGCGCGTACCTGCTGCGAGACGGTCGGCTCACCCAGATCACCAAAGACCACTCGTTCGTGCAGACGCTGGTCGATTCCGGGCAGATCACCGCCGAGGAGGCGGAACACCACCCACAGCGAGCACTGGTCACCCGAGTGCTCACCGGGAACATCGACGACGACCCGGATCTGACCATGCGCCAGGCGCGCCCCGGCGACCGATACCTGATCTGTTCGGACGGACTCACCGACGTCGTCGCCAACAGCACCCTCAGCGAAGTCGTCGGCGGTGGACTGAGCCCCGATGAAACCACCCAGCGGCTCATTGATCTGTCCCTCAAGTCCGGCGCCCCTGACAACGTCACGGTCGTCGTCGCCGACATCGTTGAACCGCAGACCAGTCCTTCGGCGTCCCCACAGATCGTCGGGGCCGTAGCCGAACGTCGCCTCGACGATCTTGATGCTGCGGCGAGCGCCGCGACCCCGGCCGCTCGCGCGGCTGCGCTACGGCGGATGGTCACCGGTACCGCACCTGACCAGGAGTCCGTCCTGCTCGCCGAGGAGGAAAGCGGTGGCCGGCGCCGCCGGGTCCGTCACCTGGTGGTGCTCGCCGTGGCCCTGCTTGCCGTGCTTGGTGGGGTCTACGCGGCCTGGGACTGGACCCAGCGCCAGTACTACGTCGCCCTGGCCGACGGCAACGTCGCAATCTACCGAGGCATTCCGCAAACCTTCGGCCCATGGACGCTGTCAACGGTGGATCGCCAGACCGACATTGCGCTGACTGACCTGCCACCGCTGGCGGCCCTGGTCGTCACCGGGGACGTGACGGTCGGCGGGCTGCCCCAAGTCGAAGACACGGTTCGCCAGCTCGAGCAGGACGCGGCGTTGTGCCGAGCCAAGAAAGCTCAAGGTCAGCTCTGCGACACGCCGACCGATCTGACCCCACCAAGCTCCTCGAACCGGCCGACCCCAACGCCGGGCTCGACCAAGCAGATTCCCGGTGTACCGCAGGGTGCCGCCCCTGGCCCCGGCAGCGGCACCGACGCCGTGAGAGGACCGCGACGGAGCGCAGCACAGCCGACGCCCTCGGCCAGCATCACCGTTCACGGTCGCGTCCCTGCCTCGCAGCGCCGCCCAGCGGTGCCGACCACAACAGGTGCGCGATGACGACGGTCACCCAATTCGCCCAGCGGCCGCGGCGCAACATCGAGCTCGTGCTGTGCATCGGCGCGGTCGCCATCGTGCTGCTCGCGTACCTATCCGTTGGCCTTGGCACCACCGGACAGGTGCCCATCGACATCGTCACCCAGGGAGCCTGGCTGATCGGCTTCACGGGCGCCTTCCACCTGGTGCTGCGCTGGCGCGCCGAGTACGCCGATCCGCTAATCCTGCCGATCGTGACGTTGCTCAACGGCCTGGGCCTGGTCATGATCCATCGGCTCGATCTGAACGACAGCTCCGGGGTGGCCTCCGCGCCGCGACAGATCGTCTGGTCCGGGCTGGCCATGGTCGTGGCAGCTGCCGTCCTGGTGCTGCTGCGCGACCACCGCCTGCTGCGGCGGTATACGTTCACTTCGGCTGCAGCCGGTCTGGTCTTCCTGCTCCTTCCGTTGGCACCGCTGCTCGGCCGGGCCGAACGAGGCGCCCGGATCTGGATCTCAGTCGGCCCCTTCTCGTTCCAACCGGGCGAGATCGCCAAGATTCTGCTGACCATCTTCTTTGCGGGCTATCTGGTCCAGACCCGGGACGCCCTGTCGCTGGCCGGTCGGACGGTACCGTTCCTGCGACTGCAGCTTCCTCGCGGGCGTGACCTCGGCCCGATCCTGGTGGCCTGGCTCGCCTCGCTGGCGGTGCTGGTCTTCGAACGAGACCTTGGCTCATCGCTGCTGTTCTTCGGCCTCTTCGTGGCGATGCTGTACGTCGCCACCGAGCGGGTCTCGTGGATCGCCATCGGCATGACGATGTTCGCTGCGGGCGCGTACCTGGCCTTTCTGCTGTTCGACCACGTGCAGAACCGAGTGAACATCTGGCTGGACCTTTGGAACCCGGCGTACGTCGACTCGGGGTACCAACTGCGTCAGGCGTTGATGGGGCTCGGGTTCGGCGGAATGCTGGGCACCGGTCTCGGTCAAGGCCATCCAGAGGTCGTGCCGTTCGCCGAATCCGACTTCATCCTGTCCAGCCTTGGTGAGGAGCTCGGCCTGACCGGGCTATTCGCCATCCTGATCCTGTACGCGCTGCTGGTCGAGCGCGGACTGCGGACGGCGCTGGGTACCCGGGACGGATTCGGCAAGCTGCTCGCCGCCGGCCTGGCATTTTCGGTGGGACTGCAAGTGTTCGTCATCGCTGGCGGCGTGCTGCGCGTCATCCCGCTGACCGGGTTGACCACGCCGTTCCTGTCGGCCGGAGGGTCCTCCTTGTTGGCGAACTGGACCATCGCAGCGTTGCTCCTGCGGATCAGCGACCACGCCCGCCGACCATTGCCAGAGCCTGGCCGGCTCGAAGACCCGAGCCTTGGACCACCTACCCCGGCGACGTCGGTGCCGTCGGTGGCGTCGTTGCCCTCGGTCGCGCCGCCCGACGCGGACGTGATGGGGGAGGACTCGCCATGAACAGTCCCATCCGGCGCCTCGCTGTCGTCGTCGCCATGATGTTCAGCACCTTGTTGATCGCTGGCTCCTTGATCCAGTACTTTCTTGCCGACGACCTTGCCGATCGGCCGAACAACCGTCGTGCGCTGCTGGCGAACTACAGCCAGAACCGAGGAGCGATCCTGGTCGACGGCGTACCGATCGCAAAGTCGGACGCAGTGCGCGATGAGATGAAGTACCTACGGACCTACCCGCGTGGCCAGCTGTACGCGCACATCACTGGGTACTACTCGTTTATCTACGGTGCCGGCGGCGGTATCGAGGGCTCCGCCGATGAGCTGCTTTCCGGGTCCTCCGACGCGTTGTTCTACCGGCGTCTGGGGGACCTGATCACCGGCAAAAAGCCCACCGGCATCTCCCTCGAGCTCACGATCGACGCCAAGGCGCAGCAAGCCGCCGAACAGGGCTTGGGCAAGCAGCGGGGCGCTGTGGTCGCGCTCGATCCACGCACAGGAGCGATTCTCGCGATGGTCAGCAACCCGAACTACGACCCCAACAAGCTGAGCAGCCACGACGCCAACCAGGAGCAAAAGAACTGGACTGCACTCAGCACCGCCAAGGATAGGCCGCTGATCAACCGGGCTATCGCTGGCGACCTCTACCCGCCGGGCTCAACATTCAAGGTGGTCACCGCTGCGGCGGCACTGTCCAGCGGCGAGTACACCGACGCCAGCCCGGTCTACGCAGGCGCGTCGTTACGGCTGCCGGGCACCACTGCCGTCCTGAAGAATTCTGGTGGGGGATCCTGCAACGGCGGTTCCGCCGATCTGAGTGTCGCGCTCACCAAGTCCTGCAACACCTCATTCGGCGCGCTAGGGATGGACCTGGGGGGCGACGCGATCCGCACGCAGGCGCAGAAGTTCGGGTTCACCGAAGCCCTGTCCATCCCGATGAACGTCACCCCGAGCTCGGTGGGGCCCACCCCGGGCAAGCCACAGGAGGCCTTCTCGGCGATCGGCCAGCAAGACGTGCGGGTCACCCCGATGCAGATGGCCATGGTGACGGCCGGGATCGCAAATGACGGGGTGCTCATGCGGCCCTACCTCATCGGCCAGACCAGGGGTGCCGACCTGAAGGTCTTGGACAAGACCCAACCCAAGGAGATTCGCCGGGCCGTGAATCAGGACGTGGCGGATGCGCTCACTCGGATGATGGAAAGAGTCGTCACTGAGGGCACCGGAACCAGGGCCCAGATCGGCGGGGTCGCCGTCGCCGGCAAGTCCGGCACCGCTGAACACGGCTACGACGAGGGGGTCAAGCGACCTCCCCATGCGTGGTTCATCGCCTTCGCACCGGCGAACGACCCACAGGTGGCCGTGGCCGTGGTCGTCGAAGACGGCGGCGAGGCGGGCAGTGAAGCGGCCGGGGGGAAGGTCTCCGCACCGATCGCCAGGAACGTCATGAAGGCAGTGATATCGCAATGAGCTACGAACCTGGTACGACGTATGGCAACCGGTACCGGTTGTTGAGCCGGATCGCCGTGGGGGGCATGGGTGAGGTCTGGCGTGCTGCCGATCAGGTGCTCGGTCGCACCGTCGCGATCAAACTTCTCGGTTCCGCACTGGCTGAGCAGCCGGGATTTGCTCAGCGTTTCCGCGAGGAGGCCCGGCACACGGCGATGCTCGGTCACCCGAACATCGCCCAGGTGCACGACTACGGCGAGGACGGCGGTGCCGCCTGGTTGGTCATGGAATTGGTCGAGGGCAAGCCGCTGTCCCAGATCCTGAGTGAGGAGGGCCGGCTGTCCCCCGAACGCACCGTGTCGATCGTGGCGCAAGCCGCCGACGCGCTGCAGGCCGCTCATGACCAGGGCGTCATCCACCGCGACGTGAAGCCGGCGAACATCATAGTCCGCCCGGACGGCGTCGTGAAGCTCACCGACTTCGGCATCGCCCGAGCTACAGACGCGGCGCCGCTGACTCGCACCGGCGAGGTGATGGGGACCGCCCAGTACATTTCGCCGGAGCAGGCGATGGGGCACCCGGTGGGCCCGACCAGCGACCTCTATGCCCTCGGTTGCGTCGCCCACGAGATGCTCACCGGACGGCGACTGTTCGACGAGGGGTCGGCTGTCGCGACAGCCATGGCCCATGTCCACAAGCCCGCGCAGGCGCTGCCGCCCACGGTGCCATCGACGATCGCCGCGGTCGTGATGGGTTGCCTGGCCAAGGACCCGGCGCAGCGGCCCCAATCGGGCCAGACGCTCTCCGCCGCGTTACGCGGGCTGCCAGGCGTGACCTACCCGCCCACCGAGGCCTTCCCCGCCGCCGGCCCGCAGCGAACCGAACGCCTTGGCTCCCCCACCGGGTACGCTCTCGGCGGCGCTGCTGCCGGTGCGAGTGCGGGCGCTCTGTACGGCGCGACCCAGGCCTACCCAGGCGGCGGGTATCCCCCGACCGGCTCCGGGACGGCGGCATATGGGGCACCACCACCCGCACCGAAGGGGCGTAAAAAGCACACTGCAGCGTGGCTGGTGCCGTTGATTCTCGTCCTTGCCGGCCTGCTGGTTTTTGCGATCCTCAAGTCCGGCATCTTCGACGGCTCCTCGAGTGCACCGATCACGACGACGACGACGGCGCCCGCCTCGACGAGCCGCAGCCTTACTCAATCGAGGAGCACGACGACCGCGACCACCAGGACCACAACGACGACCACAACTCCGGCCAAGGTGATCGTTGACGCCAAGGACTTCGAAGGCCGCAACGTCGACGAAGTCCGAGCGGCGTTGGAAAAGAAGGGTCTCCAAATCAAGATCACGACCGAGACGTCGGACAGACCCGCAGGCACCGTTCTCACCCTTTCGGAATACGGCTCGTTGGACCCGGGCCAGACGGTGGTCCTGACGGTTTCCCGCGGTCCGGTCGAGACCAGCACGCCGCCGACGTCCCCGGCCACCAACGAACCCTCATCGCAAACCACCACCAGCACCGGTACCCAAGGCGCGAACGGCCAAGACGAGCCGCGAACGACCGGCCCAACGACCTGACAGCAGCACATCATCTGTTCCACCCAGAGCACGCGAGAGGACTGACGAGGCGATGGGCAGGGGACCTCAGTGACGCCCGCTGCCTCGGCGCGTCTGCTCGCTGGTCGATACGAGGTCGGGGAGCTGATCGGTCGCGGGGGGATGGCCGAGGTGCACGCCGGGTACGACGCTCGCCTGGGCCGTGACGTCGCGATCAAGATCCTTCGGGCCGACCTCGCCCGGGACTCTTCGTTCCTGCAGCGATTCCGACGCGAGGCGCAGGCCGCCGCCACGCAGCACCATCCAGCCATCGTGGCGATCTTCGATTCCGGCGAAGAGGTCATGACGGAAAGCGGCGGGGCCGAGCTGCCGGTGCCCTTCATCGTCATGGAGCGGGTGCATGGCCGCACCCTGCGCCAGATCCTGCACGCCGACGGCCCGCTGGCACCCGGTGAGGCTGCCCGGGTGATGGCCGAAGCGCTGTCCGCACTCAGCTACAGCCACCACAACGGCCTGGTTCATCGGGATGTGAAGCCCGCGAACATCATGGTCGACGACACAGGCGCCGTGAAGGTGATGGACTTCGGAATCGCCCGGGCCATTGCCGACACTGCCGCCACCATGACCAACACGTCGGTGGTCATCGGCACGGCACAGTATCTATCGCCGGAGCAGGCCCAGGGCCTGGACGTCGACGCACGCTCCGACGTGTACGGCGCTGGATGCGTCCTGTACGAGCTGCTCACCGGCCGGGCGCCGTTCATCGGCGACTCACCGATCGCGATCGCCTACCAGCATGTCGGCGAAGACCCGCAGCCGCCGTCAGCGTATGTGGCCAGTATTCCCGCCGAGCTTGACAGCGTGGTGCTGCACGCCTTGGCGAAGCGGCCGCAGGACCGCTACCAGGACGCTGCGCAGATGGCCGAGGACCTGTACGCCGTGCACCGGGGCCAGCCGATCAGCGCACCGGCTCTGTTGGCCAGTGCAGCCAGGCGGTCCGAGGCTGGGGTGTTCGACGATCAAACCCTGCCCGCACTGGTGCACCGCGCCCCGATCGTCATTGACGAGACCGACGCGCAGACGGGCGTGTTATCGGCTTACCCGCTCGTCCAACGGAGCCGGCCAGCGCTGCTGGCGCTGATGGGCGCCATCGTCCTGGCGGCACTCATGGTCGGGTGGGCCATCCAATCCGGAGTCGTGGGCATCCGGCAAGACATCGCCGTTCCCAAGGTCACCGATCGCCTGGAAGACGTTGCGATGGCCGAGTTGTCCGCGGCCGGATTCTCCGGGATCCCCGACAAAGTCAAAGACCTCAAACCACCAGGCACGGTCATTTCCCAAGACCCACAGCCAGGCTCGATGCGTCCCCCGAGCAGCCCGATCAAGGTGTATGTGTCCGGTGGTCCGGGGGTGGTGACCGTCCCCAACGTGTCCTACTTCGCACCGTCCTCAGCCGCGGAGGTACTGCGCAACCGAGGACTGCAGTTAGGCCAGATCCGCATGCAGGACAATCACCAAGTGGCCAGCGGCCTGGTGATCGCCACATCTCCCAAGGCCAACGAGAAGGTGGACGGTACGGTTCGCGTCGACCTGCTAGTCAGCACAGGACAGGTGACGGTGCCTGACGTGGTCGGGAAGCGGTACGAAGACGCCCAAGAGATCCTGTCCAAGATGAACCTCGTCGCTCGCCCGAGGTTCGTCGCAAGCAGTAGGCGCGTGGGCACGGTCATCCGGCAGGCACACCGGAAAGAGAAGGTGCCCAACAGCACCGAGATCGATGTCGATGTGGTCGACAAGCCACCGCCGACGGTGTTTAAGACGATCACTCCAAGCCCACTGCCGACTCGGACCCCCGATGTCCCCGTGCCGGTCGATACCGGGACGCCCACACCGACCGAGCCCAGCGTCGAAGGTCAGCTCAACGCACCAACGGGCTGAGCCCTACGGCGGCCGCGCGGGCGCCTGCCGACCCACACAGTTCCAGCCAGTTCGCGAGAAGAAGATGACCGCCCTGGGTGAGCACGCTCTCCGGATGGAACTGCACGCCGTGCAGCGGCAAGGTCTCATGCCGCAGGCCCATCACGATGCCCGATTCAGTTTGAGCGTTGACCACCAGGGTCGCGGGCAAGGTCGCAGGGTCGACGGCCAGAGAGTGGTACCGACTCGCGGTGAAACCCTGCGGAAGGCCGGCGAGAACCCCCGTGCCGTCATGCAGGATTCGCGAGGTCTTGCCGTGCAGCAGCTCGGGTGCCCGAGTCACGGTCGCCCCGAACGCCTCGCTCAGCCCTTGATGACCAAGGCAAATCCCGAGCATCGGAACCTCCTCACGGGCGCACGTGGCGATGACCTCCGGGCTGCGCCCAGCCCCGGCCGGCATGCCCGGGCCCGGGGAAACCAGCACGCCGTCGTACCGGGTGACATCACGTGGATCCACGACCTTGTGACGGACGACGTTCGTCACCGCGCCCAACTGCTGGAGGTAGCCGGCGATCGTGTAGACGAAGCTGTCGACGTTGTCGACGACAAGAATCCTGGTCGCGCTCACCAGTCGCCCCTCCCCTCGCATCGCGTCATGGCCACCGATCACGCACAGCTACCTCAGATGTTTCACGTGAAACATCTGACCTAGGTGCCCTCATGCTGTTGCGCCTGGGGCCAGTCGGGCGTCGGGTCAGTTTTGCACGCAGCAGCGCTGGACCCAACAGGCCCCGCAACAAAACCAGGCACTGATGACGATCGACCGGCCGTCGGCACGTCTCGACGAGGGCGAGATCCCGCTCTCGCCGGGATTCGATGTGGTTGCGGCTTGCCGTAGCTGACCCGGTGACCGGCAGTCGCAAACTCGCCCTCCTGAGAGCACTCCAGAGGTTCGTTTACACTCCTACAGCGGTTGACGACGCTCAAGAACCT
>CAJDXD010000003.1_pt1 | contig 11502 bp, 7 predicted proteins | sample 7391761 | NCBI WGS metagenome assembly CAJDXD01 (sample SAMEA7055743, study PRJEB34461) | soil metagenome | biome: terrestrial ecosystem; feature: Peninsula; material: soil | place: Antarctica | collected 2016
CTGATGTGCGGGTGCCGTGCAGGTCACGAGGCCGACCGCCGAGCTGGCGGCCGGCAACGTGCCGACCAATCCGCAACGGGTGGGCAGCGGCTGCCGCCTACGTTGTGAAGTTTACGCCGTCCCTCATCGGTCGGCTCGGAGTCTGTCGACCCGTCGTCCGCGATCGGGGGCCGGAATGTGGTGCCAGACGCCCCGGTCACCGGCGGCCCGTCAGGCGGCTTTGGCAGCGGCGTCCAGGACCTGGCAAAGGTGCTGATGGGCGAGCGGGAGGATCTCGCGAACGGTGAGCGGCCGACCAAGCTCGGCAGCGAGCGAGGTGACGCCGGCGTCGGCGATCCCGCAGGGCACGATGACCGAGCTCCAGCCCAGGTCACAGTCGACGTTGAGGGCGAACCCGTGCATGGTTACCGAACGGCTCACCCGCACCCCGATGGCACCGATCTTGCGGGCGGGACGGCTGCTGTCGGCGGGGAACCAGATCCCGGAGCGACCCTCGACGCGCTCCGCCGACAGACCCAGGTCGGCGCAGACACCGAGCATGACGAGTTCGAGTCGCCGAACATGCGCGACGACGTCCACCGGCTGGGTCAGCCGGACGATCGGATAGCCGACAAGCTGACCCGGGCCGTGCCACGTGATCTTTCCGCCCCGATCCACCTCCACGACCGGGGTGCCGTCAAAAGGCCGTTCATGCGGTTCAGTGCGTTTGCCGGCGGTGTAGACCGCGGCGTGTTCGAGCAACAGCACCGTCTCGTCCAGCGTGCCATCGGCCACCTGGCCGTGAACGGCCCGCTGCCGATCCCAGGCCTGCCCGTAGTCGACGTAGTCGGGCGCGAACCCGAGATGTTCGAACCGCATGGTCCACAGCTTACGGCGAGCCGGCACATCGGGCCTGTGGACGGCGAAATCCATGATCGCGGGCCGGAGGCCATAGTGCCTTCCGGATGCGATCTCAACGCGAGGGAGGAGCTATGGACGCCGCCAAAATGCCTCGAATACCTGGACTGACCTTGCTGCGGCAAGTAGGTGCAGGCTCAACCGGCACTGTGTACGCAGCCCGTCGAGATCTCGATGGCTGGAATTGCGCGGTCAAAGTGGCCGGTGACCTCGACCCGCAGGCCCGCACCGAGTTGGTGCACGAGGCGGCGGTCCTCGGCTCGGTGCGGCTGCCGCATCTCATCGCCCTGCACGAGGTCCTGGAGACCTCCGACGGACGGGTGGCACTGGTCCTGGACCTGATCGACGGGGGAAACGTCGGGGCGTTGGCTGGTCAGCGCGATCGGTTGACGCCAGCCGAGACGGTCACCGTGCTCGCCCCACTGCTGCGGACGCTGGCCGAGTTGCACCGGCGGGGCATCGTGCATGGAGACGTGTCCGCGACCAATGTGCTGATGACCCGAGAGGGCAGGCCCATGCTGACTGACCTAGGACGGGCCAGGCTGGTCGGGCAGCGGCCGACGGCGGCTCGCGGAACCCTGGAGTATCTGGCCCCCGAAGTCAACGCGCCGGGTCCGCCGACCGCTGCCGCCGACGTGTACGCCGCTGGCGCCCTCGGGTGGCGGTTGATCACCGGTGAACCTGTGCCTGCGGGCCTGGTTCGCCAGCCGTTGAGCACCGTGGTCGCCAGCGCGCCGACAGCGCTTGGGTTTGTGATCGACGATTGCCTGCGCGGTGACCCCACGGCTCGGCCAACCGCGGATCGGGCCGCGGACGCCGTACTCGAAGCCTGCCGCGCCACCCCGCTGCAACTGCCCGACGGTGCCGATCCGGCCGAACAGCTCACTTTCCGGCTTCGCGAAGGCCTAGGGCGGGCGCCGTACCGGCCACCGACGTCGGGGCAGACGCAGCGTGCGCAGCCGTCGAAGGGCCGAACTGACGCCTCTGATGCGGCGGGGCGACACCGGCTGGATGGTCGTCGGGCCACGCACGTAGGGTTGCGGTTGATCCGCCGCGCGGCACCCTGGCTGACCGGTCTCGCAGCGTTTGCAGCAGTGACCGCAGGCGTGTTCGCTGTCGTGCGGCCGCTTGCCGACCATGCGGCATCCCGGACCGTCGCCGGCCTAGAATCCGTCGCACCCAGCGGGGCGCGCCCGGCGACCACCACTTTCGAGCCGAGTCGTACGCCCTCTGGCGTCAACCAGCCATCGACGATGCCGTTCACGGGACCTGCGAGAACACCGTCCACCGGCGCGGCAGAGCCCAGCGCCGCAGAGCCCAGCGCCGCAGAGCCCAGCGCCGCAGAGCCCAGCGCCGCAGAGCTGTTGGCTGAGTTCGCCGCACTCGTTGAGATGCGGGCGCGTGCCTACCGGGATGCGAATCCGGCTCACCTCACCAGGGTCTACCTGCCCGGATCGCCCGACGGGGCCGCTGCCCAGTCAGAGGTCAAGGCGCTGCAGCGATCCGGTGCACGGTATGAGGATTTGCGGTACCTCCCGGTGTCGCCGCGTCTCGAAGGGGTTGGGCGCACCGAGTGCCTGATCCACGCCCGCATTGATACGAGCCGATACGTCGTGCGGCAGCGCGGCGCGGCCAGCCGGGTCAGGCCGGCGACGCGTGGTGTCCCGGTCCGACTGCAGCTAGCGAGGACACCCAACGGGTGGCGCATCGCCAGCGTGCTGCCAGGGTGAGCGACGGCGTTGATCAGGAGGACATCAGCCAGTCGGCGGCCGCTTCGATCTCCTGGTGCTGGAACGTGAATCCGCCATCGCTGAGCACCGACGGGCTGATGTTCTGGCTGCCCAGAATCGTCTCGGCGAACTCACCGAGCACCACCCGGATCACCGCTGCGGGTGTCGGCACCACCGAGGGCCGCCCCATGGCACCGGCGATGGCGGCGGAGATCCGCCCCTGGGTGGCGGGGGTGGGTGCGACCAAGTTCACCGGGCCGGTGACCTCGCGGTGATCGATCAGCCAGGCCAGCGCCCGCACCTCGTCGGTGAGGGTGATCCACGGCCAGAACTGCCGACCGCTGCCCAGCGGTCCGGCGACGCCGAACTTGGTGATCGGTAGCAGGTACTGCAGCGCACCACCCTTGGCAGAGAGCACAATGCCGGTCCGGACCATCGCGACCGGGTGGCCGGCGTTCTCGGCTGGTTGTGTCTGTGCCTCCCAGGCCTGGCAGACCTCGGCGAGGAACCCGGTCCCAGGAGAGCTCTGTTCAGTGAGTTCCTCCCGGCCGCGGTCCGTGCCGTAGTAACCGGTGGCCGACCCACTGACCAGCCGGACCGGTCGATCGATTTGGGCCAGCGCCTTGGCTAGCGATCGGGTGCTCTCGATTCGGGACCGGCGGATCTCGGCTCGGATCGAGGAGGTCCAACGCTTCCCAGCCAGTGGCGCGCCAGCCAGGTGCACGACGGCATCAACGTCTGCCAGCGCCGCCGGCGGCAGGGGCTCTCCGCCGGGGTGCCAGGTGATCTCCGCGCTGTTGCGTGCCGGTCGTCGCACCAGGTGCACGACGGTGTCGCCGCGACCCACCAGATGAGCCGACAGCGCGCTGCCGATCAGTCCAGAGGCCCCGGTGATGGCCACGTTCAGGGACATAGCACTCCTGTCTCACGCCGGTCCGAGGCCGCCGACCCCACAGCGGGGTCGGCGGCCCCAGACCGGCCCAGCCGACGTACTTCGACGGCGGTACCGATGATCGTCCTGGCTTAGAGCTCGAAGTTGCCTTCTTCGAGCCGCTCTTTCATCGCGACCAGGAACCGGGCGGCGTCGGCGCCGTCGACGAGCCGGTGGTCGTACGACAGCGCGAGATAGCACATCGAACGGATGGCAATCGACTCACCACCATCACCGTCATCGACGACCGTCGGCCGCTTGACGACGACACCCGTGCCGAGGATCGCCGCCTGTGGCTGGTTGATGATCGGGGTGTCGAACAATGCGCCCCGGCTGCCGGTATTCGTCAGCGTGAAGGTGCCGCCGCCGAGCTCGTCCGGCCCGATGTTCCCGGTCCGAGTGCGCTCGGCCAAGTCAGCGATCTTGCGAGCCAAACCAGCGACGTTGAGGTCACCGGCGTCCCTGATCACGGGGACCATCAGGCCGCGTTCGGTGTCGACCGCCACGCCCAGATTCTCCTGGTCGTGATAGACGATGCTTTCCCCGTCGATCATCGCGTTCACGACCGGGAATGCCTTGAGCGCGTCGACCGCAGCGAGCGCGAAGAACGGCAAAAAGCTCAGGCCGACCCCCTCGCGAGCCTTGAAGCCTTCCTTGTGCTGTGCCCGCAACCGGGCCAGCCGGGTGACGTCGACCTCGACAACCGTGGTCAGTTGTGCGGAGACCTGGAGGGAATCGACCATGCGCGAGGCGATGATCTTGCGCATCCTGGACATCTTCTCGACCGTCCCGCGCTTGGGCGAGACCGATGGCACTGATGCCGCCGGGGCTGCCGGGGCTGCCGGACGTCCAGCGGGGGCTTGAGGTGCGGGGGCGGACGGCGCCGGCTCCTGCGCGGCGCGGGCCGCTTCCAACACATCCTGTTTGCGGATCCGCCCGCCCACGCCGGTGCCCTTGAGCGTGTCGAGGTCGACGCCGTGGTCAGCGGCCAATTTGCGCACGAGGGGCGTCACGTAGGCGGACGCGTCAGGCGCTGCTTCCTGCGCAGCCTCGTGCTCGGGCGCAGACGCAGAAGAGGGCGCGGGTGCAGAAGCGGGCGCAGGAGCGGGCGCTGGCGCAGGCGCGGGCGCAGAAGCGGGCGAAGGTCGCTGTCGCGTTTGCGGCGCGGAGGGCGCGGGGCTTGCGGGCTCAGGTCGCGGTTCAGGCTCGGGTTCGGCTTCGGTCTGCTGCGGCGCCTCCTGGGCTGGGGCCTGCGCTTGGCCGCCCGCGTCGGACCCACCAATGATCGCCAGTTCCCCGCCCACGGGCACCGTCTCGTCCTCGCCGACCAAGATCTTGGTGAGGACCCCGGAGAACGGTGAGGGAATCTCGGTATCTACCTTGTCGGTGGAGACCTCCAAGAGCGGCTCGTCTGCCACCACATCGTCACCCTCGGCCTTCAGCCATCGGGTCACCGTTCCCTCAGTCACTGATTCGCCAAGCGCGGGCATCGTGACGGTGTTGCCGCCGGAGACTTCACCCGTACCGGAGGCTGGAGCCTGTTGCGCCTGCTCCTGCTGCTGCTCCTGCACCGGTTCGCTGGACTGGGGATCCTCGTGTGCCTGCTCGGGTTCTGAGGTCTGCTCGGTCACCGGAGCATCCGTCGATGGTGCCGTTGACGCATCCGAAAGCTCACTGGCCGCAGCGGTGTCGGCGCTCGCGGACCCCGAGCCGTCGCCGATGACCGCCAGGTCGGCGCCGACCGGGACCGTCTCGTCTTCTTGGACCAAGATCTCTTCGAGCGTGCCCGCGACCGGGGACGGAATCTCCGTGTCGACCTTGTCGGTGGAGACTTCGAGCAGCGGCTCGTCGACCTGAACGGTATCCCCAGGGCTCTTCAGCCAGCGAGTCACCGTACCTTCGGTAACGGACTCGCCCAGGGCCGGCATGGTCACGCGTTCAGACATGTCAGAGGTCTCCTCGGATTGATCTGGTGCGGCCAGTCTAGGACCCGTGCTCAACTCACGCGTGAGAGTGCAACGGCTTACCCGCCAGGGCCAGGTGAGCCTCACCGAGCGCCTCGTTCTGGGTCGGGTGGGCGTGGATGTGCGGGGCCACGTCGGCGGGGGTGGCCTCCCATCCAACGATCAGCTGAGCCTCGCCGACCTGCTCCCCGATCCGGGTGCCGATCATGTGGATGCCGACCACCGGTCCGTCTTTGCGGGCCACCACTTTCACGAAGCCGGTGGTGCCCAGGATCAAGCTCCGACCATTGCCCCCGAGGTTGTACTCGTTGGTGATGACATCGGGGTATTGCTCGCGAGCCTGCGCCTCACTGAGCCCGACGGAGGCGATCTCGGGGTCGCAGTAGGTGACCCGTGGGATCGATCGTTCCTCCAGGGGAATCGGGTCGAGCCCCGCGAGGTCCTCGGCCACGAAGATTCCCTGCGCGAATCCTCGGTGGGCCAGCTGCAGCCCCGGCACGATATCGCCCACGGCGTACACCCCGGGTACGGCGGTGCGGCAGCGTTCGTCGGTGACCACGAAGCCCCGGTCCAACTGCACCCCATGCTCGGCGTATCCCAGACCTTCGGTGCGAGGTCCGCGTCCTACCGCGACGAGCAACAGGTCCGCTTCGACGGGTTCACCCTCTGCCAGGTGGATGCGGACCGCGTCGCCGGCAGGCTCCACGCCGGTCACTCTTGCTCCGGTGCGAATGGTCATCCCGCGCTTGCGAAACGCTCGATCAAGGGCCTTGGAGATGGCTTCGTCCTCGCCGGGAACCAGTCGGGGCAAGGCTTCGACGATCGTCACGCGGGCACCGAACGAGGTGAGGATGGAAGCGAACTCGACGCCGATGACACCCCCACCCAGCACCACCACCCGCTGCGGGATCGTCTCCAGTCGGAGTAGTTCGTCGCTGGTCATGACCGGGCCGCCGATCGGGACCTGGGGCAGGGTCCGCGGCACCGAGCCGGTCGCCAGCACGACGTACCGGCCGGTGAGACTGCGAGCCTCTGGCGTCGTTGCCGGGGTGTCTGTCCCCGCAGGCGTCACCGTCACCGTGTTTGGACCGGTGAGCCGTCCGGTGCCTTCGACGACAGTGATCCCGGCGCCGGTGATCAACGCGGTCAGTCCGCGAAACAACCGGTTCACCACGCCGTCCTTGAAGGCGTGAACCGCTGGCAGATCGACGCCGTCGGACTGCAGCCGGATCCCGACCCTGGATCCCTCGGCGGCGGCGTCGGCCACCTCCGCGGCGTGCAACATAGCTTTGGTCGGGATGCATCCCCAGTGCAAGCAGGTACCGCCGACCTTGTCCGATTCGACCAAGGCGACGCGCAGCCCCAGTTGTGCCGAGCGCAAGGCACAGGCGTATCCACCGCTGCCTGCGCCGAGCACGACGACGTCGTATTCGTCTCCGCCCGTTTGCGGGCCGGTCTGCGAGGTGCCGTCGGAAGTCGACGTGTGAGAGTTCACGGACATCAGTGGCGCTCCATCGAGGTCAGGCCGGCTCGAGGATCGTTGGCCGGAACGGGACAGCGGCGAATGCCGTCAGTGTGTCACTTTGGAATGTGGGCGGCACCCGTCGTCGCCGGAACACCATTGCGCGGGTCGGCCACGACGGACTCGAGCCGCGTCAGCAAAATGTCAGCCAGGGATGCGGTGACGCTATCGCGAAAGTGCGACCCATCCGGCCGCGCGTACCCTGAGCCGTCCGGCGCCGCGAACGCCCGCAACGGCCGCGACGAGGCGGCTGGATCGAGCCGCGCTTGGGCTGGCTGGGTCGGCGAAGGTGTCGCGTTCGGGGGTGTTGTTTCTGGCCCTGCCGAGCGCATCGGCAACCGATCATCGCAGGGGTTGTCCGCGTCGCGGCAGAAGACGTCGTCGATGGTGACGACAGCGACCCGGCGATCCGTGGCGGCATATTCGCGTACCAGTGTGTTCCAGGTGGTCCGGAGCGTGTCGTTGTCCCGTAACGCACGCAGAAATCCTGGGCACGACGCTGTCGTGCAGCGGGCGTTGATGCCCAGACCCACCCGGTCGACCTCGACGATGAGCACGGTCGCCCCGGTCGCCGCCAAGCGGTCAACGGTTTGCTTCAGCGCAACTTCTTGGGCCTGCCAGAACGCGGAGGTGCCGGCCTTCAAGACGGTCCCGTCGGGGCCCTGTCGGTCGGCAAGTTCATAGCGTGACCACCACAGCACCGCCGATGGGCGTGCTTGCTCGATGGTTTCACGCTGCGCACTGGGGACCGCTGCGGCGCAGTCCACGCCGTTGACCAACGTGCCGTCATCGCCGACGACGTTGACGCCCAGGCTTGGGCAGCCGCCACGCGCAGCGTTCAGCACGGTCAGACCTCGGGCCGCTCCCTGCCGCGCGAGGGCCGGCATCATCCGCCGGGCCACCGAGTCGCCGACCACGACAATGGTGTCTTCCTCGGATCCTGGGCGTAGCGGTGGAACGATCGAACTGACCGGGGTCCCGCCGAGCAGGCCGCAGGACGCCACCAGCATCGAGATCGCGAGCCCGCCACCGCCCAGCACCTGCCAGGACGGGATGCGCGCGGGTCGACCAGTGCGGATCGGACGCTCGTAGAAATGATGGGACGTCGCGGCAAGCACGATGGTGCCGGCGACGACTGCGGCCGCCTGCGCCGGCTTCCACTGCGGGTGCGTGCCAGCCCAGACGGCCAGCGGCCAGTGCCACAGGTAGATGCCGTAGGAGATCCGGCCCAGGTAGGCCATCGGAGTCCAGGCAAGCAGTCTGCCGATGCCGTAGTCGTCCCGGGTGAAGGCGGCGCCCACGATCAACAGCGCGCACAGGATGGCGAACACCAACGCGCCGCCACCGAAGTACGCCGGCTTCGGCCCGTTGCTGTCCGCCAGCGTGAGTACCCCGCCCAGGATGCCCAACAGGCCGGTGAGCATGAGCGCGTCGGCGTACCGTCGCGCGAACCGACGGGCCCGTGGGGTCTGCACGACCGCCGCCGCCAGGGCGCCGAGCAGCGGCTCGAAAGCTTTCGCATCGGTACCCATGTACGCGCGGTCGGGTGCCGACGGGTCGTAGAGCAGCCACAACGCTGCTGCCGAGAGGATCACCTGCACCCCGGCCAGGACACCGATCACGACGGCAATCTGCCGGAGCCGCGCGATTCGATCCTGCTCGACCTGGCCGACGTTTCTTGCGTCCGACCAGGGCATCCCCGCCGAGGGGGGCGAGTGCCGAGGCGGCATCCGGCGTAGGAAGATCGCGGTGGCCAGGACCAGCAGCAATGGCCATCCGAGGTAGAACTGCTCCTCGACGGCTAGGGACCAGACGTGCTGAAGGGGGGATTGGGTGCCGTCGTTGGCGAAGTAGCTGGAGGAGGAGATGAACCGCCAGTTCGCGACGTACAGCAGCGACCACAGCGCGTCTGCACCCAGGGAGGGCCGTTGGTACGCCGGGGCGGCCAGCACCCCCCAGCCGACGACGACCGCGATGACCAGCAGCGATGCAGGCATCAACCGAAGCACCCGGCGAGCCCAGAAGCGCGCCAGGTCAATCCGTCCGGTGCCGTTGATCTCCCGGATCAGCAGTGTCGTGATCAGGTACCCGGACAACACGAAGAAGACGTCGACGCCGATGAACCCTGCCGTCACGCCGGGCACGCTGACGTGGTAAAAGACCACGAGCATCACCGCGATGGTACGGATCCCATCGAGGGTGTCCAACCGGCCCTTGGGTTGATGCAATTGCGCGCGGGTGCGCGGCGGCGTCGTCGGCGGGGCGTCTTGCGCCGCACGTTGCTGCACTTTCAGGTCGGTCATGGCATGTGTCTTCGGCTGGCTACCTGAACGTTCGTTCTCCCGTCCAACAATCGACGGCGCCTGGCCGCAGGACGGTCAGGCGCGTCCCTGCGCCAATGCCACCAGCGTGCGTACGCCGTACCCGGTGCCACCCTTGGGGGTAAACCCGTAGGCGGTCTTATCGTTGAACGCCGGGCCGGCAATGTCGAGATGCGCCCACGGCAGCGCCGTCCCCTCCTCGTCCTGCCCGACGAACTCGCGCAGGAAGGCCGCACCCACCATGATTCCCCCCGCACCCGGTTCACCGGTGTGTTTGAGGTCGGCGACGATCGAGTCCATCCCGGCGCGGATCTCCACGGCGATCGGCATCGGCCAGATCGGCTCGCCGACACTCGTCGCTGCGCTGGCGACCTCGCCTTGCAGGGCGTCGTCATTGGCCAGGACGGCGGCCGTACGGTGACCGAGCGCGACGATGGCGGCGCCGGTCAGGGTGGCGACGTCGATCAAGGCCTCCGGTTGTTCACGCTGGGCCACACACAGCCCGTCGGCGAGCACCATTCGTCCCTCGGCGTCGGTGTTGATGATCTCGACGGTGGTGCCGTTGCCCATGGTGACGACGTCACCGGGGCGTTGCGCGGTGCCGCTCGGCATGTTCTCGGCGAGCGTCAGGACGCCGGTGAGCGAGACCGGCAGCCCCAGTTCGGCCGCTGCCAGCACGGCGGCGGCGACCGCAGCGGCCCCGGCCATGTCGTTCTTCATCGTGGGCATGCTGGTCGCCGGTTTGATGCACAGGCCGCCGGAATCGAACGTGATGCCCTTGCCGACGTAGGCCAGGTGGGCGGTTGCGTCGCGTGGTCGATACCGGAGCACCACGATCCGAGGTGGATGCGCCGAGCCTTGACCGACGCCGATGATGCCGCCGAACCCGCCCTTTCGTAGCTCCTGCTCGTCCATGACGGTCACGTCCACCGCGTGCTTGCCGGACAGGGTCGCGGCCCGGGTCGTGACCGCGTCGGCGAAGGATTGCGGGTACAACTCGTTCGGGCCGGTGTTCACCAGGTCCCGGGCCCAGGCCACGGCTCGGCTCAGCACCGTTGCCTGCGCCAGAGCGGCTTGGACGGTGCGATCACCAGCTGGGAGGCCAAGCAGGCGAATCTGGTGCGGCGGCTGGGTGTGGGGCTTGGGTGCCTGGCTGCGGTGATGCACGAAGTCATACGCACCCAGTGCGGCGCCCTCGGCGATGGCTGCCACGGCAGCGGGCTCCTCGGTCGGCACGAGCACGCCTACTTCGAAGCGTCCGGTCACGTGGCGGACCGCGGCGCCGGCACACAATCGCAGTCGGTCGGGCGACAACGCTTGCGCGTCATCGCCGTCCCCGAGCCCGACGACCACCACCAGAGGTGCAGCGATGCCGGGGACGGCGGCGATCCGAGTGACCTCCTCGGCTTTGCCCACCGCTCGTAGGCCCGCCAGCGCGTTTTCTAGGTGTCGGCGCGCCTCTTGCGCAAGCCCGTCAGACTTCGGGAGCACGAGCACCGCAGTCTGGGGAAGGCCTTGGACCTGAGCATCTAGCTGATCGCCAGCTCCCCGCCGACCGCGCCGCCGCGCCGGCTTGCCGCCGTTGTCAGCCTTCTTCTCATCGTGTTCACCCGCTGGGCGGCTGAATAGGATCAGGGCGTCAACGTTGGCGGAGTCCGCGGTGTCCTCGGCGGCTACGAGCAGTGGCGTGCCACTCGACGTCGGTGTTGGGTTCGGCATTGCGTGCCCTTCTACGTTCCCGGTAATCGCTGACGCGGTTGGTGGAGCACTGCCCCGTTAGCCCGGTCGGTGCTCGGGCGAGCCCGACCGTAGTCCCGCATCGCCCGAATGACTGTGGCGACAGTACCGCTGTTCACCGGGAGCGTCGCTGCGGGGCTGGACGGGTGTGCCGATGATGGAGCAGCCACTACGGTGTCGGTATGGCCGACTCGGACGTCCTGCGATCCCCGCTGCACGGCCGTCACCTGGCCTTGGGTGCCAAGCTGGGCGACTTCGGCGGTTGGCTGATGCCCATCGAATATGTCAGCGGCGGGAGCGGCGGCCGCCGCTGCGGCGGGGTGGTCGCAGAACACGCGGCAGTGCGCGAACGGGTCGGGCTTTTCGACGTGAGCCACCTCGGGAAGGCCACGGTGTCCGG
>CAJDXD010000017.1_pt1 | contig 11494 bp, 12 predicted proteins | sample 7391761 | NCBI WGS metagenome assembly CAJDXD01 (sample SAMEA7055743, study PRJEB34461) | soil metagenome | biome: terrestrial ecosystem; feature: Peninsula; material: soil | place: Antarctica | collected 2016
CTCCTCCCCGCAAGCCCGTGAGGACTTGATCGAGGTGTTGAACGAAGGAGCGGACAAGTCCCAGATCAAGCGTCGCCCACTGATCAAAATGGCTGGCGGGGCCGCGCTCGGGCTGTTCGCCATCCCACCGCTGGTCCAAATCGTCGGCGAGCTTGGGCCCCTGGACCGGGCGACCCGAGAGTTGAACCAGACGTTTTGGCAGAAGGGCATGCGTTTGATGCGTGACCCTGAGCACACTCCGATCAAGGCTTCCGACTTGAGCTTGGGCTCGGTCATGCACGTTCTTCCTGAGTACATCGAGGACCCGCTGGAGAAGCTTCCAAAAAAGTTCGCTCCTGCCGGCGGTCCGTATGACAATGATCAGGAGCTCGGGGTCTTGGAGCGTAAGGCCAAGGCAGCGGTCCTGATCATGCGTCTGCAGCCGGAGGACTTCAAGGTGGCAAAGGTTCGTGAATGGGGCTACCAGGGCATCGTGGCCTACAACAAGATCTGCACGCACGCCGGATGCCCCGTAGGACTCTACGAACAGCAAACTCACCATTTGCTGTGCCCATGCCACCAGTCCACGTTTGATGTGACGATGGATGCCGAAGTCATCTTCGGACCCGCGAAGCGTCCTCTCCCCCAGCTCAAGATCACTGTTGACGACGAGGGCTATCTGATCGCCGACCAAGGCTTCACTGAACCGGTCGGCCCGAGCCATTGGACGAAGTACTCATGAGCACGACAACGGTGAGGGCGCCAGAGCCCTCCACCCGCTCCGGGAAGCTGGCCAACTGGCTCGATGAACGCACCGGAGCGGCCGGACCGATCCGATACACGATGAAGAAGGTCTTCCCGGACCACTGGTCGTTCATGCTCGGTGAAGTCGCGATGTATTCGATGATCATCGCCCTGCTCACCGGTGTGGTGTTGACACTGTGGTTTGACCCCAGCATGAAGCACATTGTTTACGAAGGCTCGTACGTGCCGCTGCAGGGCATCGGCATGAGCGCAGCCTACGAGTCAACGCTGAATATTTCGTTCGACGTCCGAGGCGGTCTGCTGATCCGTCAGCTGCACCACTGGTCGGCACTGTTCTTTGTCGCCGCGATCGGCGCGCATATGGCCCGGGTTTTCTTCACCGGCGCCTTCCGCAAACCACGCGAGCTCAACTGGGTTATCGGCACCGTGCTGTTGCTGCTGGCCTGCATCGAAGGCTTTGCTGGCTACTCGCTGCCCGATGATCTGCTCTCAGGAACAGGGCTGCGGGTCATGGAAGGCTTCGTCGAGTCCACGCCGATCCTGGGCCCATGGGTGTCCTACCTGATTTTTGGTGGTGCCTTTCCTGGGGAATTGATTATTCCGCGCCTGTACATGGCTCACATCCTGCTGGTGCCGGCACTCCTGATCGGCTTGTTCGCCGCGCACATCATTTTCGTGGCGGTGCACAAGCACACCCAGTACCCGGGCCCGGGTAAGACCAACGACAACGTCGTCGGCTTCCCGTTCATGCCGGTCTACATCGCCAAGGCCGGCGGTTTCTTCTTCATGGTCTTCGGCATCATCGCGTTGATCAGTGGCCTTGTTGGGATCAACCCCGTATGGATGTATGGCCCGTATGACCCCTCCCCGGTGACCGCCGGCGTACAACCCGACTGGTACATGGGCTTCGCCGACGGTGCGCTGCGGCTGTTGCCCGGCTGGCTGGAGATCCACGTCCTCGGCTACCCCATCGGCCTCAACCTTGCGCTCGGGTCGATCATTCTGCTCCCGGCGATCTTCACCATCGCGGGTGTGTACCATCACCCGGGCGCTCCAGATCCTCTTCTTCGCTGGCCCTGTGCTGGTGTTCTGGATCACCAAGCGGATCTGTCTGTCGCTGCAGCATCACGACCGCGAGAAGGTGCTGCACGGCCGGGAGACAGGCCGGATCGTACGCACGGCCGAAGGTCGATTCTTCGAGGCTCACGAGCCGCTGGATGAATACACACGCTGGCAGCTGGTGCAGCACGAAACGCCGCACCCCCTTGAGCTCACCGCAGCCACCGACCGGCGCGGAGTCAAGAGCCCAACAGCCAAGAAGGACCGACGACACGCAAGGTGGCACCGGTTCTACTTCGCAGACGCGTTGCAGCCCGTTACGCCGGCCGAACTCGCTGCGGCGCAGCACGATGGGGCGCAGCACGAGGCGATCGGCGGTGAACACGGTCACGAACTCGAGTCAGAGGTTGTAGGCGTTTCCCACTCGACCGAATTCGGTGGCGAGCTTCATGGCGGCGCCGAAGAGGTCCGAGACTTGCACGCCTACGCTAAGCGCGACCAAGACTGACCGACCGCAACGGGGGCAGGCACCCATTCCTTGGGGACCTGCCCCCGTTTGCTATAGCGTCGTTGCGAGTCAGCCGAGTAATTCACGCAGCCGCCCACTGAGCAGCTCAGGGTCGCCGTCGATACGCAACACCTTGGTTCGCGCTGAAACCCCGGACACCAGCTCTACTTGCCGTCGCCGAACCCCAAAAGCAGCGGCCACCGCCGCCAGAACAGCGCGGTTCGCACCGCCACCGATGGGTGGGGCAGTCACGGCGACGGTCAACATCGCAGGTCCGTCGGATGGCTGGTAGCGCCCACCGACACGCGTCCGTGACGCGCCGGGGCGAACTCGAATGCTGACCTTCACCAGGCTAGTGTCCCGGTGTGCTGTGCTCGGGCACTAGTGCGGATGGCACGCCGGCGTCGACTGTGCGTCGGGGCTGTCCGCACGGGCCACAATCAAAGCATGGTGGCTATGGATCGCAGCGCCTTCGAGCGCCTGGTCGCAGAGGCGCTAGACGAAGTGCCTCAGCGCTTCATGCAAGCGCTTGACAACGTGGTCTTCCTCATCGAAGACGAGCCACCGCCGGACCTGTTGGGATGTCTGGGGGTGTATGAGGGTGTCCCTCTGACCGAACGCCCTGTTCATGAACCCGATCCTGCGGATCTGTCAAAGCGCCGATGAAGTTCGCGACGAGGTTGCGGTGACCGTGGTGCACGAGGTCGGACACTATTACGGCATCGACGACCAGCGCCTGGACGAGCTTGGGTGGGGCTGAACTCGCACCGAGACGCCCGATCCGCCCACGGCTCAACGAACCTTCGCGGCCTGCTGCACGGCGCTTTGGGCCTGCCACTGCGGCCAGCCATAGGTCCAGACGTCGAGCCCGTCCCCCGGTTTGAACTGCCGATTGCTCCCGACGAACGTCACGACGTCGCCGATCTTCGTGGCGTCGTACATAGCCTTGGCGTCTCGAGGGCCCATATTGACGCACCCGTGCGAGACGTTGGCGTTGCCCTGTGCCCAGACGGTCCACGGCGCTGAATGGAGGAACTCGCCGGTGTTCGTCACCCGCATCGCCCAATTGACGGTCAGCTTGTAGTATTCCGGGTCGTCTTCCTTGACCCCAAGGGTCGCCGCGTCCATGGTCAGTGTCGGGTGCTTCTCGGTGATGATCTTCACACCCGAGCGGGTGGCATACTGCGGCGTGGACCTGCCAGCGCTGATCGGATAATCCGCAATGAGCTTGCCGTTCTCAGCGACCGTCATCCGGTGCTTCTTGAGGTCGACTTTGCTGATCCGCGCCGAGCCGACGGTAAAGGCGGCGCCCTTATCGGCAACGATGAACTTGTCCTCCCCAGTCCGCACCCCTGCTAGCGGAGCGTTGACGACGACCTTCGTACCGGCCTTCCAGAACGTCTTTGGCCGCCAGTACAGTTGGCTGCTTGAGGACCAACCCCAGGAGCCTGTCTGCGCCGGCGTGATCGTGAGGCCGATGGCCTTCTCGATAGCCACCCGCTGCTGCGGCGTCTTCACGGGCGAGTCGAAGAGCACCATGACCGGCATGCCGACGCCAACGGCGGAAGCGTCCGGAAGCACGCGGTAGGTGGCCTCTACACGCGGCGTCAGAGTGCGAAACGCTCGCTTCACCGTCGTTGGGACACCGTCCGCGCCGGTGGCGATGGCAGTGAGCTGGTACGCCGTCTTCGGCGCGAGCGTCCGCCTGAGTTCCCAGGTCCCCCCTTCCAGCGTCCCCGAGAGCGATGTCCCACCGTCAGCCGTCAACGTGACGGAATCAAGCTGTCCATTCTCCACCGTCACCTTCACCGGGGAGTCTGGGGAAACGTTCGTCGCCTTGTCCGCGACGGAGACGGTCACCTGCGCCGCGTCAGAGGGCGCCTCAGTCGATGAGGCAGCAGCCGCGGATCGTCCGGACGACGCGGAAGGGCTCTGTTCGTCGGAGCCAGGCGAAGACTGACAGCCGCTGATCGCGACCGCAACGGCCAGCGCCACTCCCAGAGCGCCACGTCGACGCAGAAAACTGCTGTTGGTCCTGCTCACCATGCACCCCCGTGGTGGTCGGCGCCCCGCATGGCCCGACCACCGCTCACCAACTTGCCCCGTATTGTCTCTAAGGATGCCACGGCTGAGTGAAGAGACAAAAGCCGACGCACCGTGGTTGATTCCCGCTCCAGCGCATATCGAGTCACCGAATCGTCAAAGCGGGCTGGTTCCCTAAGGTTCCAGCCCGCTTGAACGCGTTCAGTACCGGTCAGATCGCCTCGCCGCGGAAATATTCAAAGCTCCAGCCGATCATGGCTAGCGACGCGAAAATGATTCCAACGAAGACAAGCCACCACCCGACGGCCAGCCCAGCGAAGATCATGGCCGAACCGAAAGCCAACGCCAGGGGCCACCAGCTGTACGGGCTGAAGAAACCGAAGTCACCTTCGACCATGTCTTGGGTGGCGCTTGGGTCTTCCTCCGGGCGTGCATCCAGCTTGCGTGCGGTGTTCCGAAGATAGAACCCGATCATCCCGGTCATGAGGGCCAGGAAAATCAGCGAGATCGCGCCAACCGGTTCCTCCCAATTGGTCAACATCCCGTAGGCCACACCGACCAATCCGAATGCCACAAAACCCGTATTGAACAGCGCTGATTCAATCTTCATGGCTACTTCGGGTCCTTTCCTGCGCGGCGGCTCTCCCCCGCCAACGTGCCCGTCCCAGAGTCGTCCAGGTCCGCCTCACCATAAAGCTGCGTCAGCACGTTCTTGTCGGGCGCAGGTGATTCGGTCATCACGACGTCGGGGTGATGCAGGTCGAAGGCGGGTCGTTCAGAGCGGATCCGCGGAATTGAGTTGAAGTTGTGTCGTGGCGGCGGGCAACTCGTGGCCCACTCCAAGGAGCCTCCGTAGCCCCAAGGATCATTCGTGGTGACTCGTTCAGCGTGCTTCCACGTTTTCCAGACGTTGTACATGAACGGCAGCATCGAAGCACCCAACAGGAACGAGAACGCGGTGGAGATCAGGTTCATCGTCGTGAACCCCTCGTTGCTGTAGTAGTCGGCGTAGCGCCGCGGCATGCCTTGCACGCCCAACCAGTGTTGGATCAAGAACGTGCCGTGGAAGCCGATGAACAACATCCAGAAGTGGATCTTCCCGAGACGTTCGTCCAGCATCCGCCCGGTCAGTTTCGGCCACCAGAAGTAGTAGCCAGCAAACATCGCGAACACGACGGTGCCAAATACCGTGTAGTGGAAGTGGGCAACGATGAAGTAGGTATCCGATATGTGGAAGTCCAGGGCCGGGCTGGCCATGATGACACCCGTCAACCCGCCGAAGAGGAACGTGACCAGGAAGCCCAGCGCCCACAGCATGGGCGTCTCAAAGGTCAACGACCCTCGCCACATCGTGCCGATCCAGTTGAAGAACTTGACCCCGGTGGGGACCGCGATGGCCATGCTCATCACCGCAAAGAACGGCAGCAGCACCTGACCGGTGACGTACATGTGGTGGGCCCACACGGTCATGGACAGGGCGGCGATGGCGATGGTGGCGAAGATCAGACCCTTGTACCCGAAGAGCGGCTTGCGCGAGAACACCGGCAAGACCTCGCTGATGATGCCGAAGAACGGCAAGGCGATGATGTAGACCTCCGGGTGCCCGAAGAACCAGAACATGTGCTGATAGAGGATCGGCCCATTGTTCTCAGGTGTATACAAGACAAGTCCGTATAGCCGTTGCCCGGCCAAGCCCAGCAGCGCGACCGCGAGCACCGGGAAGACCATGAGCACCAACAGCGCGGTGACCAGCGCGGTCCAGGAGAACATGGACATCCGGAACATGGTCATGCCTGGGGCTCGCATGCAGATGATCGTGGTCAGGAAGTTCACGGCACCCATGATCGTGCCGAAACCAGCCATCGCCAGGCCCAGGATCCAGAGGTCACCACCAAGACTGGGGGTGAAGGTGGCGGTTGACAGTGTGGGGTAGGCAAACCAGCCGAACGACGCAGCGCCACCGGGCACCACGAAACCGGCACTCGTGATCAAGCCACCGAACAGGTAGAGCCAGTAGGACAGCATATTCAGCCGCGGGAACGCGACGTCGGGTGCGCCGATCTGCAGCGGTAGAAGCGCGTTGGCGAATCCCGCGAACAGCGGGGTCGCGAACAGCAAAAGCATGATCGAGCCGTGCATCGTGAACAGCTGGTTGAACTGCTCGGCGTTCTCAACGACCTGCAGACCCGGCTGAGCCAGTTCGGCCCGGATGATCAACGCCTGCAGGCCACCGAACATGAAGAACACAAAAGAGGTAATGAAGTAGAGGTTGCCAATGACCTTGTGGTCAGTGGTCGTCAACCACTTCACCCATGAGGCTCCCTTGGGCCGGGGGGGTGCAGGAGCTTCCCGGGCCGGGGTAATGGTCGCCATCACTTACCCACCTTCGGTTCGATTGTGACCTGGTTGTCTTCCAGACGAGCCATGCTGTAGCCGTTGTCCAGGAAACCCGTCTTGCCGGCCGCCTTGAGTTCCTGCATGTGCTGCAGGTATTCGGCTTCCTCTACGACCTTCACCTTGAACAACATCGAAGAATGATAGGAGCCACACAACTCGGCACACTTGCCGTCGAACTCGCCTTTAGTTGTGGTTACGACTTGGAACTTGTTGACCTTACCCGGGATCATGTCCAGCTTCTGCTGGAACGCCGGCACCCAGAACGAGTGAATGACGTCGCGGGCAGTGAGCACGAACTCGACCCGCTGGTTCACGGGGAGATACATCGTCGGTGCGGTGTCCCGGTCGGTGTCCCTGCCGGTCAGCGTCACCTGGGTGCCCGACTCGTAGACGTCGTGGTCCAAGTAGTTGAAGTCCCAGCTCCAGCGCTTGCCCACAACGTTGACCGTGACGTCGGGCTTCTTCGAGGTGTCGAGCAAGACCGCCTCGTCGCGCGCCGTGTAGTAGAAGAGCACCCCAACCATCATGATCGGCAGCACGGTATAGAGGATCTCGATCGGCACGTTGTATCGCAACTGAGGCGGCAGGCCGACGTCGTCCTTCTTGCGCCGATACGCGACGATGCACCAAATGGTCAAGCCCCAGACCAGGACGCCGACAGCCAACGCCGAGATCCAACCTGCGACCCACAGGTTGGTCACTCGCTCGGCGCCTGTGGTCGCGCCCTTGGGCAGGAAGCCGCGTTGGACGGCCTCACTGCAACCGGACAACGTCAGGGTCGCCAGAACAGCTACCGCGACTAGTGCGTACCGTCGCCGTTGCGGTGCGGGTACAGGAGTGTCATCTCGCCGACGCACAGGTGCACCTTCCACTTGCTTCTCGAACCGCTCGTACATTCCCATGGCTGGAAGAACTCGGTCGAGTCCGGGCAACCACGCTGTTCCGCTTGTCGACAGCGCGACCGCAGTCCGACACGCTGGTGGCTCCCAGCATAGGCATACCGCAGGCCCTAGGGCTTACGCGTGGATACCCGGTCATCCCCAAACGCGCCGAACGGTCACCCGCGAGGCCAAGTCGGCCTGGCGGCAAGTGCCCCAGGCAGCCGGCGCAGGTACTCGGTGCGGCGGACCGTGATCACCCCGAGCGTGGCGAGGTGGTCGGTACGCCACTGGGTGTCGATCATCCGTCGTGGTTCGTCGGTAGCAAGCACCTGATCGGTCAGCGTGATGAACGCGGCCTTCGACGCATCCCGAACCCGGTGAAACATCGATTCGCCAGCAAACAGCCCTCCCACGGCCACCCCGTACAGCCCTCCGACGAGCTCACCCTCCCGCCATACTTCGACGGAGTGCGCCCAACCTTCCTGATGCATCCTCAGGTAGGCCTCGGCGATCACAGGGGTAATCCATCGCCCCTGCCGCCCTGGGTCGGCACACGCGGCGACGACGTCAGCAAAGGCCGTATCAACGGTGTATTCGAACGAACGCATGGATCTGCGTAACGATCGGGGGATTCGTACCATCCCAGGCAGCAGCACCCCTCGGGGATCCGGCGACCACCACCCCATCGGAGACCCGCCATCGCGTCCCAGACCCATGGGGAACATGCCGCTGCGGTAAACACGCAGCAATACCTGCGTATCCAGGTTCAGGCCAACCCCAACGAGGTCCTGCCAGGGCTCCGCGCAGGCAGCAGCCATCCACCACGGGCCGGGTGGGTCGGGTGGCCAAATCTGGATCGGCATGGCAGAGGGCCCCTGTCGATCGCGCCTGAGCGTGCAGCAGCGGAAGGTCATGACACCGTTCATCCCCGGCCAAACAGCGCGAACTTCTGGCAGCGCGGCCAGGCCTGCTCGGCGCCTCGGTCGAGGTCAGCGCATACCACCGCCCTGGCACACTCCTTGAGCCAGGGCGGTGAGATGAGCAACGTGTCTAGCCGAACGAGTCGCCGCAAGCGCAGGACGTGCCGGCGCTTGGGTTATCGATGGTGAATCCCTGCTTCTCGATCGTGTCCGCGAAGTCGATGGTGGCGCCTTGAAGGTACGGCGCACTCATCCGGTCCACGACAACTTCGACCCCGCTGAAGTCTTGGACCTCGTCCCCGTCAAGGCTGCGCTCATCGAAGTACAGCTGGTAGACCAGACCGGAACACCCGCCCGGCTGGACGCCGATCCGCAGCCGAAGATCGTCTCGCCCCTCCTGTGAGAGCAGGCTTTTCACCTTGCCTGCGGCCACATCGGTCAGCACGACACCGTGCGTAGCAGCCGCATTGTCTTGAAGCGTCATCGTCGTCGTCCTCGGTCTTCTCGTGTCGTCTTGGGCCTGTTTTGGGGAGCGCCCCAGGGCGCCTGGCGACCGTGGTTTGGTGGAGCATCGCACGTGTCGCACCTCGATGTCACCCGCAATGCTGGCCTCCGGACCAGTTCAACTCCCAGCCGGACGAGGTTGTTCCCAGACCGGACCGTCATGCCGCGGCCTGGTCCCCAGGTGGCGGGCTTCAGCTCAGACTCCAGGTTCGGGCCAGCCGTGCCGCCCGAGCGGCAAGCGTGCCGACCGGGTCGGCCATCGCGGCCGCGACCTGCCCCGGTCCGTCGGCGACGGCGTAGCTGCCGGCTACCCCCAGCGCCATGGTGTCCCGACGGCCGACCTCGATCTGGCCGGCTAGCACGACAGTCGGCAGTCCGCGCTGTTCCGCGGCGCGTGCGACGGCGTGCACGGTGCCTGCGTTCAAAGACTTCCAGTCCAGGCGGCCCTCACCGGTGATGACCAGGTCCGCCGCCGACAGCAGGTCCGTGAAACCCCAGGCGGCCAGGACGAGCTGGGTAGCGCTGACCCGGCGGCCACCCAACGCCATCAACACGTACCCGATCCCGCCGCCGGCTCCCGAGCCCGGTTCCCGGTCGATCCGTCGGTCCAGGCCACTGAGCAGATCCTTCCCGGGTGGCAAGGCGCGACGCATCACCTCGGTGAATCGCGCCAGGCCACGTTCCAAGGCCTGGACGTCGTGCGGCGCCGCGCCTTTGCGATGAGCGTGCTCCGCCGTGGTCCCCTGCTTCCCAAGCAGGGGACTCTCATCCTCAGTGGCTACCACGAGTTCCACCTTGCGCAGCCGCACCGCAAGTTCATCCACTCCGGTCAGCGCGTCGTCAGCCAACCGGGTCATCGGCCCGGCGCCGCAGGCCAGCGCCTGTTGATCCCCGATCCCTAACGCCGCGATCAATCCCGCCCCGCCATCATTCGTAGCGCCTCCCCCCACCGAGACCACGACTCGGTCGACACCTTCGGACAGTGCCACCGAGATCAATTGCCCCACCCCGAAGCTGCTGTTCATCAACGGGTTCCGCTGGTGGGCGTCCAGATGGTGCAGACCGATGGATTGCGCTGCCTCGATGTACGCCGTCCGCCGACCATCTCGCTGGACGATCAAGACGGTCGCCGGGACTTCGCGGCCGAGCGGGTCGCTCACGGTGACCCCGATGTGCAGGCCGTCCAAGGCCGCCGCGAGCACGTCGAGGAATCCGGGGCCGCCGGCTGAGAGCGGGGCCAGGGTGAGTTCGTCGTCGGGTGCCCTGCTCCGCCATCCAGACGCGATCGCCTCGGCGGCCTGGACTGCGGTCAGGGTCCCGACGAACGCCTGCGGACAAATCAGCACACGCACCAGCACATCGTGGCAGACGCGCAGAGTCGGCGGTGCAGCCGCAAGTGTGCCGGGATCAAGCCGGTATGAAGGTGACGAACAGCGATGGATCGCGATGGGTGGACCCGCGCGGCCCCGTGAGCAACCGTCGGTCCTGGTCACCGACGGTTGCCATGGCTATCCGGGACGGCTCGCCACCTCGTTGTCAGCTGATTCCGTGCGCGAGTTGCTCAAGCAATAACGATTCCGCGAGCACGACCCGCTTGAATTCACCAAGATGCAAGCTCTCGTTCGCGCCGTGCGCCCGCCCGTCCGGGTCTTCCACACCGGTGACCAGAATCGCTGCCCGGCTGAACCGCTGCGCGAACTCCGCGATGAACGGGATCGACCCGCCCTGACCGATGTCCAGCGGTTCCCGGCCCCAGGCGGCGGCAAACGCGGCATGTGCCGCCTGTGCATACGGCCCCGTCGTCGTGGCGACGAACCCATCGCCGTGGTCCTCGAGGTCCACCTCGACGCGTACCCCCCACGGTGCGTTCGCCAGGAGGTGCTCGACCACCGCTGCGTAGGCCTCCTGCCAGGGCTGGTTGGGTGCCACCCGCACCGAGACCTTTGCCCGGCACACTGGGAGCAACGCATTCGCGCTGTCCTCGACCGGCGGCGCATCGATCCCGATGACGGTGATCGCCGGCTGGCCCCACAGCCTGGACACGACCGAGCCGGTGCCGAGCAGCGGCGCGTCAGGCAACATCCCGGCATCTTCGCGAAAGGTGTCCTGCGGATAGTCGATGTCGGCGACGTCCAGCGAGGTGAGCCCGGCAACGGCGACTGAGCCGTTCGGGTGGTGCAGGGTCGCCAACAACCGGCACATCGCCGTGATCGCGTCCGGTGCCACCCCGCCGTACGAACCGGAATGGACGCCGTGCTCCAGTGCCCGCACCGTGACCACCACCCGGACGTTGCCGCGCAGCGTCGTGGTCAGCGAGGGCACCCCCACGGCCCAGTTCGAGGAGTCGGCCAGCACGATCAGGTCGCAGTCCAGCTCTGCTTGGTGCTCGTCGAGGAGCTGAGCCAGACTCGCGGACCCGACTTCCTCCTCCCCCTCGA
>CAJDXD010000057.1_pt1 | contig 10577 bp, 8 predicted proteins | sample 7391761 | NCBI WGS metagenome assembly CAJDXD01 (sample SAMEA7055743, study PRJEB34461) | soil metagenome | biome: terrestrial ecosystem; feature: Peninsula; material: soil | place: Antarctica | collected 2016
TCGCAGGACGCGAGATCCAGCTGCGCAAGCCTCGACCGCCGATTGATGTGAACTCCGGGCGCGGGTTTGCCTTCATCGACCATGTCGGCGACGTGTATCCCTCCGGGTTCCTACCGCAGCACTGTGGCAATGTCAAGGACCTGGGGTTCCGGCACATCTACCGCAACGACCCGCTCTTGCAATCGCTGCGCCGGCCGCAGGAGTTCCACGGCAAGTGCGGCGTCTGCGAGTTCAACGAGGTCTGTGGCGGCTCCCGATCACACGCGTACGCCGTGACCGGGGACATCCTGGCCAGCGACCCGACGTGCGCCTATGTCCCGCCCGCGATGGCACAGCCGCACCAGCGGCCCACGCACACAGTTCACTGATGTTCCCTGCCACTCACCGACGCGCACCGACATTAGGGAGCCGGGGGTAGCCCGAGCGCGACCGTGAGCGCGAGCACCCAGCGTGGGTCCTGGAGCCGGTCGCCGTACCGCTCGCGGATTCGCCCCATTCGGTACCGCACGGTCTGTGGGTGGACGTGCAGTTCGGCGGCGATGACTTCGCGCCGACCGTGGTTCAGGAGCCACGAACGCAGTGTCTCGATGAGTCGCGCTCGATTCGTGGCGGCCACGTCATCAAGGGGTGCAAGCACCCGGCGGCGGAGGTCGGCAAGGGCCTCCGGGTCGGCGGCAAGGACGAGTTCGGCCAGCAGATCCTCAGTGTCGACGGGCCCACCGGCGGCTGGCGCCGTGAGTGCTGCCCGCAACGCTCGCGCGCAGGACGACCCGGCGGCCGTCCACGGCCGAGTGGGACCGACGACCGCTTCCCTGCCGGCCAGCCGGCCCAACAGCGTCGAACGGTTGCGGACGTCAGGGATCAGGAAGACGGTGCGTTCCTTCTCACCGTCGTCGACTTGGACCTGCAGGGTGTGCGCACTCAGCCGCACCAAGGCGGACCTGGCCTGCGAGGATGGCACGAGGACGGCGGTGAGGGTGCGCGGCACCGCCCAGTGCGCCCGGGTCGCCGCGACCCGCAGCACCTCCTCGCTCTCCCCGGCGATGATGAGCCGCCCAAGGGTGGCCAGGCGTTCCTCACGTTCCCGACCGATACTGCGCATCTGGTCGGCGTGTCCGGCAACGCTGGCCGCGGACAACTCATCGATGTAGGCGAACACCACCTCGGCGAACTGGGCCAAGGTCTGCGGCGCCGCCCCCTGCGCCACCGCCACCTGGGACAGTTCACGCCAAGACACCCGCGCCCCCACCCGGTACGCCGCCAGGAGGGCATCCACCGATCGCCCGCCACGCGCCTCTCCCCGACCCAACTCATACGCGCCGGCGATGGCCGGGCTCATGGGAGTCACGCGTTCTCCTGCGGTTGGGCGGCCGGCCAGCGTGACCAGCGCGACCAGCGCCACCCCCACGGTGCGTGAAATGGTCTGCCCGACGGGCCCGCGCCAGGTGTCCCGGTAGCTCGGCACCTCGTTCGTGATCGCCTCGACGGCGCGGTCGCCGACGGCCGGCAGACAGTTGCGCATGGCTGCCATCAGGTCGGGAGTGAGGGCCGCGATGTCGGCCATGGCGAACTCCTTGAGGTATGGCGGCCCGCACGGACCGAAAGAGCGCCTTGTGACTGCTCCCGACAAGCGTTTCGAGCGCCGCGACTTGTCCTCTGCGATCAATCTAGGCGAGATTGTTCACAGGCTCTGGTCAAGACTTCATCTCAGCGCACAGCACATACTGTTGATGTGCTCGATCTGCGCCTTCACCTGCGGCCCGAACACCGTCGGCGCCTGCGGTATCTGGCAGACGTCGCCGGGCTGATGGCCACCCCGCTGGTCCCGGCTGACTACCTGGATCTTTTCGACCCGCTGCGCGCGGGCGCTACGCAACTGCGTGGCAAGGTGACCGCCGTCCAGCGGCTGACCGCCGACGCCGTCGCCATCGAGATCAAGCCCGGACGCGCCTGGGAGGGTCACCTCGCCGGTCAAAACCTGCGTGTCGGCGTTGAGATCGAGGGCGTCCGGCATTGGCGTACCTACTCGCTGACCTGCCCGGCCCCGGCTGACCCGGACCGGATCCCTGAGCCCCTCAGCATCGCCGTCAAAGCGGTCCCCGGTGGGCTGGTCAGCACGCATCTGGTCCGTCACCTGCACGTCGGCGACATGGTGCACCTGGGTCAGGCGACTGGGACGTTCGTCCTGCCCGACCCGAATGCGAGGCGCGTGGCGTTCATCACCGGCGGCTCGGGCATCACCCCAATCATCGGCATCCTGCGCACCCTCGCCGCCCGGCGACAGCGCAGCACCCAGACCGACGCCCCGCTGGACCTGGTGCTCGTGCACGGCGCACGGCACCGCGACGATGTGATGTTCGGCGCTGAACTGCGCGCCTTGGTGGCCGGCCCACTGGCAGGCCACCTCACCCTGCACGAGGACTACAGCGACGCACAGGGATTCCTCAACCCGCAGCGCATCGTGGAGTTGGTCCCTGATCTGGTAGACCGCTGGGTCTACAGCTGTGGCCCGCCCGGTTTGGTCGACCTGGTGACCGGGATGGCCGAGCACCACCTGACCGGCCCGCTGATCACCGAACCATTCGCGCCGCCCCCGGTGATCACCGGGGCAGGTGGCCCTGTCGTCCTGGCCCGGACTGGGACCACCATGCAGGTCGACGGCGCCACCTCAATCCTGCAGGCAGCAGAGATGGCCGGTGCCGTGCTGCCCTCGGGCTGCCGGATGGGCATCTGCTTCCGATGCGTGGTGCCGCTGGTTGAGGGCGCGGTCAGTGACCTGCGCACCGGTGAGCTCACCGTGGCGGCCGACGGCGTCACCGTGCAGACCTGCGTCAACTCTTCCGCCGGCGGCTGCCGGCTCGATGCGTGAGTTCGAAAAGCCAAGGACAGATATGACGGTTATTCAGAAGAAGCCCGACACGGCCTACGCCCGACTCTCCCCTGATGACGTCAAAGCGATCGGCGCCGAACTCGACGCCATCCGCGCGGACGTGTTGGCTGCTCGCGGAGCGCAGGACGCGGCGTACATCCGGCGTGTCATCAAGGCCCAGCGATCACTGGAACTGGCCAGCCGCGCCGTTCTGGTGTTCAGCCGGCATCGCGGCGCCTGGCTGGTCGGGACGGCCGGTTTGGCCGTGGCCAAGATCATCGAGAACGCCGAACTTGGCCACAACATCATGCACGGCCAGTGGGACTGGATGCGGGACCCGAAAATCCACTCGACCAGCTGGGAATGGGACCATGCCTCCCCAGCGGCGCAGTGGAAGGAAGCACACAACCAGGTGCACCACAACTACACCAACGTGATCGGGCGTGATCACGATCTGGGCTACGGAATCATGCGGGTCGACGAGGACCAGCCCTGGCAACCGTCGTACCTGCTCCAGCCGCTGTACAACCTGCTGAACGCGTTGTTCTTCCAGTGGGGCATCGCGTCGTACGACCTGGGGTATGACCACGCCAGGAAAGAAGGGCGAACTCGAGACCCCGAGTTCAAGCAACGGGTCCGCGAGGTGCTCGTCAAGGGTGGTCGGCAGGTGGCCAAGGACTATGTCCTGTTCCCAGCACTGTCCGGGCGCAGCTTCCGGTCCACGCTGGCCGCGAACGTCACCGCGAACGCGATTCGCAACGTGTGGACCCACGCAGTCATCATGTGCGGGCACTTCCCCGAAGGGGTGGCGACGTTCGAAACGCACTCGATCGACGGTGAAACCCACGATGAGTGGTATGTGCGCCAAATGCTTGGCTCGGCCAACATTTCCGGCGGTCCGGCAACCCATCTGATGACCGGCAACCTGTCGCACCAGATCGAGCACCACTTATACCCGGATCTGCCTTCGAACCGGTACGTGCAGATCGCCCCCAGGATTCGAGCCCTGTTCAACCGTTATGACTTGCACTATGCGAGCGCGCCACTGTGGAAACAGGTCTACTCGGCGTGGCACCGGATCATCCGACTCTCGCTACCGAACCAGATGCAACGACCGCGGCACCGCGCGAACCAAGCAACGGTGCTCCCCCGCCGCTCAGCGCCTCGGCCCAAGCGCCCGCTCCTGACGGCGGCGCTGACCCGCTAGCCAGCCGCCTCTTCGCACACCCTCACGTGGTTGACACGAGATCCTCACCATCGAGGGGCACCACGGTGATGTCCCGGTGGATGGCACTGAGCAGGTCGGATGCATCCTTGGCGCGCGCCTCACGTTCGATCCGGGTAAACCAGCCCCCCATGATCGCGGCCGCCGCGAACGAGGCTGCCGACACGGCGGTGGCACCAAGGGCCATGACGGTCCCCGGGTTCAGGTGCAAAATGATCAAAGGTTCAAGCAATCCGGTGGCGGACATCTCGCGGCTCCTCGTCAACACGTCCGGGCGGGTCAGACCCCCCAATCGACCGGCGCCGCAGGAAACGGAGCAGGATGATGCCCTGATATCGAGCTGGACGCTCGTCCTGTTACGGATAATATCCGCACTCTGAGACGACCTCAATGGTCTTCTCGAGAACGCCCGGCTAGCAACGAAATTGCTGGTCATAGCAAGGGCGCGACGTGATCCAGACCCGTCCGCGAGGACGTCGAGACGCGGGTGCACTGGGAACGGCAGGGGCACGGTGGAGCAGGTCCGCATGACGATGCGGCACCGGCATCACCTGAAAGCGGCATCAGACTGAGCGCTACGACCAGCGCCACCGAAGGGGGCACACCACGATGACTGAGCCACTGCCGCCGCCTGCGGGCGCAGCTGTTGCCGAGCCACTGCTACGGCTCGAAGCTCCTTCGGCGCCTCGGCCGGTCGCGGCCACCTCGGCGCCGAAGATGGCCCCGGCCATCGACCCTGCGGTGATGCCGGCGCTCGATGTCAAAGTCGATCAGTTCGTGCACGCTTTGGCGGCATCGCAGGCCAAGTCGCCCGACTTCGCCGCCAAAGCGGCCGACGTGCGGACCATGGGGGATGCCGACATCCGCGCCGCTGCTGAGACCTCGAACCGCCTGCTCAAGACACCGGTGAAGGCGCTCAAGGAGAGCGGTGTGGCGGAAGGGTCGAACGTGGCCAAGACGTTGGTCGAATTACGCCACACGGTGCAAAACCTGGACCCCAAGGGGGCCAGCGTGCCGAAGAAGATCCTCGGGATCATTCCGTTTGGTGACCGCCTGACCGACTACTTTCACCGCTACGAGTCGGCGCAGAGTCATCTGGACGGGATCCTGCACGCACTGCGCAACGGCCAGGACGAGCTCGCGAAAGACAACGCGGCACTCAACTTGGAGAAACAGAACCTGTGGACCTCGATGGGCCGCATCAACCAGTACATCTACATCGCCGAACACCTTGACGCAAAACTCTCGGAGCAGATCGCCGAGCTCGATGTGACTGACCCCGAGAAGGCCAAATCGATGCGGGAGGACGTGCTTTTCTACGTCCGCCAAAAACACCAGGACCTGCTCACTCAGCTGGCCGTCTCGATCCAGAACTATCTGGCGATCGACATCATCATCAAAAACAACATCGAGCTGATCAAGGGGGTCGACCGGGCCACCACGACCACGGTCTCGGCCCTGCGAACCGCGATCATCATCGCCCAGGCTTTAAACAACCAGAAGCTCGTGCTGGAGCAGATCACCGCGCTCAACACCACCACCTCGGCGCTGATCGAACGATCCAGCCAAATGCTCAAAGATAACTCGATCAAAATCCAGGAGCAGGCGGCGTCGGCATCCCTGGGGTTGCCGCAACTGCAGGCGGCGTTCCAGAACATCTACGACACGATGGACGCCATCGACACCTTCCGGGTCCAGGCCCTGGACACCATGGCCCAGACCATCGGCACCCTGGAGGGCGAGGTCGCCAAATCGCGGACCTACCTGGAACGGGTGCAGCGCACCGACACCCGGATCCAGGCTGGCTCGCTCGACATCGGCATGACGGGCCGGTTATGAGAGTCGACAACTCCGGCCGGGACCTGAATCCGGCGCGCGGGACCGCGTGAGGCGCCGATGGCACTGGCAGACTTCTGGGCCTGGCTGGGCGGCCGAGGCGGCGACGAGGCGGCCAAGAGCGCCGAGCGGCTGATCCTGCCCGCCCCACCGACCGCCGACGACCTACGCGCTGCGCTGGAGCGCACAGATACGTCGATGACCAGCGGCGGCGTGCCCTCTGTCGTGGTCGCGCGGGTGCACCGGGTGACCGCCGCGATCCGGGACACCATCCCGCGGCTCGACGCGCTCGGCGCTGGTAGCCCGCTGGCGTACTCGGTGATGGCCACGGCCACGGACTACCTTCCAGAGGCGGTCGGAGGCTACCTACGACTGCCTCGCAGGTTCGCCGACAGTCGACCGGTCGACGGCGGCAAGACATCGTTGATGGTGCTCGTGGATCAGCTCGATCTGCTCGGCCAGACCATGGACGAGGTGTTTGACGCCGTGTGCCGGGACGACGCGATCGCGCTGGTCGCGCACGGGCGGTTCCTCGCCGAGAAGTTCGGGCCGCCAAGTACCCCGGCGCTCACCCTCGGTGCTGACGTGCCGGTCACGCCGTTGCGCCCGCCGGAGGGCGGGTGATCCGTCTGGGCCCCGACCGAGCCAGCAAACCTGGTGCGTTGTACGAAATCCGATAGGCAGGACACTCATGACCGGCCAGCAGAGCCCCCACTCGCCACTGCGTGACGCGCTGGACGCGCTCACGCGGGTTGCGACACAGGCCGGGCAGGACGGATCAGCCGCACGACACGAGGGACTGGCGCTGTCCGCGGCTGTGCTCGAACAGGCAGGGCCAAGTCAGGTACACCGGAACTGGGCGCAGGCTGTCGACGCGCAACCGGCTGACTTCTTTGCGGCCGCGCCCCGGGGTCGCCGATATGCCGCCGGGCCGACGACACTGCTGGCCGCGCTGGTCGCCGATGGGTCACCGGCCGCCGGTGGCTACGCTCATGCGCTCGCGGACGTCGCGACGAGCGCCTGCACCGTTCAGGGGGCGGGTGCAGCAGCCGTCGGAAAGGCGACCGTCACTGGGGCAGCCCAGATCGCGGGAGTGGACGGGTCGTCGTATGCGCCCGTGCCGGCGTCGGCGCTACCGCCGGACACCGTGCCTGGCGGGCTAGGTCGCGGATCATCCTTCGACTTGGGTGCTATCGATCGCAGCAGCCAGATCCAGGCGGCCACCGGCCGTGGCAACGACGTCCTCGCCCAACTGTCCGCCCTGCAGCAGGCCACCCGAGACCTGCTGCGCAAGCCACTGCTCGGCGGCGACCGGGAGCAGATCCCCACACCACCAGCGGAGTTAGACCAGCTCAGCGACCTGCCGCCGGCCTACCAGATGCCGAATCCCGAGGCAGCCCAGGAAGAAGACGACGTCGCGGCGCCAGAGGAGCCAGCAGAACCGGAGCCAAGTCTGCAGGAACTCCTCGCCGAACTCGATGACCTGATCGGACTGGCCGACGTCAAACGCGAGGTCCACCGGCAGGTGGCCCTGCTGAAAATGGAAGCCATCCGATCCAAGGCCGGCTTGAAGGCAGCCACGCTGACCCGGCACTTGGTCTTCGTCGGCAATCCGGGCACCGGCAAGACGACGGTGGCCCGGCTGGTCGGGGGCATTTACCGAGCGCTGGGGTTGCTGGCCAAGGGCCAGCTGGTCGAGGTTGATCGAGGCGAACTCGTCGCCGGATATCTGGGTCAAACCGCAACCAAGACCAGCGACGTCGTCAGGTCTGCGCTCGGCGGCGTCCTGTTCATCGACGAGGCGTACGCGCTGATGGGCGATCAGTACAGCCAGGAGGCCGTCGACACGCTGGTCAAGGAGATGGAGGATCACCGCGACGACCTCGTCATCATCGTCGCTGGATACCCCGCCCCCATGACGCGTTGGATCGACAGCAATCCTGGTCTGGCCAGCCGCTTCCGCACCACGATCACGTTCGCCGACTACACCGACGACGAGGTCACTGAGATCTTGGTCGCCCTGGCCGCAAAGAACGACTACGACTTCTCTGCACAGGCCTTGACCCGGTTCGCAGAGATCCTGGCCGCAACCCCACGGACCGAGACCTTCGGTAACGGACGTTTTGCTCGAAACACATTAGAATCGGCGATCAGTCACCATGCCTGGCGACTGCGGGACACGCAAGACCCGACACTGCAGGAGTTGCGCACACTCGAGGTGGTCGACCTGGAGGATCGCCCGGACGAAGCGTCCTCGACGATGGCCACGGACTCAACAGAAGAAGACACCACGAAACAGGTGCCCGAAGACCGCCAGGAGTCGACGTGAGCGCACAGGCTGGGCGCGGAGCCGCCGCGGGAGCCGCCGCCGGTCCCGGATCGCCTGCCACGCTTGCCCATCCGAGCGGGATGCCTATCCCCCTGGCCGCGGGGAGCGCGCGCCCAGCCGGCTCCGCCTTGGCAGCTACCGGCGCCCAAACCGCGGTACAGGGCTCGCGGATGCCCAGCCAACTGCGCAGGCTGCGCGCCGCGGCGCCGATCGCCTGTGCCCTGACCGGCATCGCAGCCAGCGGGTTGATCGGCGTCAGCGGCTACGAAGTGCCCGCGTCGTCGGTGATCGAGCAGCAGCGACATGTGGTTGCTGCACAACACGAGTTCAGTCGCGCCGACCTGGCCGCCGGTCAGATCATGGCCGAGCGCGTCATCGGGGCAAGGCCGGCCGGGTCCAGCGAACTCGACGCCCAACGGACCCGCGTCACCGCGGCCCTGGGTACCAGCGCCGCGGAGGTGGTCGCGGCCGCCAGTTCGGCGACGGCTTCGCCGGAGCTGATCAGCTCGGTGCGCGGGCTCACGTCCTACCAGGCTGCGCTGGCGGAGAGTCTGTTGGCGCCGGCGGCGTCCACGACCAAAGCGGCGCGCGACTACGAACAGCTCGGTGGGCAGGCGAGCAGCGCCGTCCTGACCCCCCTGGCCACGGTCGCGACGGCAAACCTGGACCGGCTCACCGACGGAGCCGGCGTCACCACCCGGGCTTGGGGGCGGCCGTCGGTCCTGGTGGTCGGTGGTCTGAGCACCCTGGGGCTCGCCCTCGCCTCCTGGTGGCTGGCTCGAAAGACGCATCGGATCGTCAATCCAGGTCTGGCTGCCGCGGGGGTGATCACCGCGGGTCTGACGCTCCTCGCGGTCAACCCGGGCCTGCTGATCGGAGACGGCGCCAATGACGCGGTGGCACAAGCGAGATCGACGCAGTCTCTGACGACCGAGGTGCACGACCTGCGGCGGGCAGAGCTGGGCGGCTTGCTCCCCGGTGGGGACCCGAGCGCGGCCCAGTCCGCGTGGACCACACAAGCGGCGCAGATCAGCCGGCAGTTGAGGCTCGCCTCCGGAGCACAGCCGCAGGTGAAGACCAACCCACCAGCGCCAATCGACCGAGCTTGGGCGGACTATCAAGCGGCCCACGCCGAGCTCATCACCGCCGACAGCCCCAGCCGCCGGATCGAGCAGCTTCGAGCCGGCGACACCGCGCTGTCGGAATGGTTCGACGCCGCTGCCACGGCATCCAGCCAAGCCGCGAACACCTTGGATGGCGCGGTCGGCCGCCCGGCGCTGATCGGTTCCGGGGGCGCACTGGCTGCCGGCATGTTGGCCGCCACGTTCGCCTGGATGGGCATTGGCAGAAGACTGCAGGAATACCGGTGAGGAGGCCGTCATGAACATCAACCCGGGGGCGCCCACCCGGTACGCGGTCGCTCCGCAAGCACCCGGAGGGCTCGGCCAAGACGTCGCCCCGGAGCGGCTCATGCACTACCTCGGTGAGCTCGGCCAATGGCGTGACCGGCGCAAGGCTGAGCTCGATACCCTCGACCGGGCCGCTCTCGACTCCCCGGACGGCGCGGCCCTGACCGCCGACGTGCTCCTGTCGATGACGTTGTGGAAGTCGGTGGCCGACCGGCACGATCTCCTGATGGCCGCGTGGGACTCCGGCCGAGTCCAGGAGGCGGGACGTCGCCAGGTCGTGACGCTCATCTGGGGCCGGATGGAACAGTCAAGCCAAGACTCTCGAGAGGGCCACGGCATGGCGGTCACGTTGCCGGAGGCCTGTCGTCTGTCCGACTCCCTGGCCGGGTCGTTGCGGGCCAGACTGCGTCTCGACGGCGCCGAGCCCGATCTTGCGAACCGGCTGCAGGACCTGCGTCAACAAGTGGAGCGCATCCGAGACCAGGTGGCGCTCATCCCGGCCGATCATCGCCACTCAGCGCAGGCCAGCCTGACCGAGCTCGACGAGCGGCTGACCGACGTCGCCGAACGCGCGCGGCGTGGAGCCGACGTCGGGGGCCTCGTCCCGCCCCTCGAAGTGGCCGCGGCCACCGCGGAACGAGACCTCATTGTGGCAGCCTCGAGACGCGACCAGGCCCGCGGCGACCACGAACGCGCCAAGAGCCGACGAGACCAACTGCAGGCCGAAGGGCAGGCAGTGCTGGCGTTGGCGCAGCGGGCCCGTGCCGCCGTATCGCCGGCGCCCACCCTCGGCGTGCCCGACGTCACCGCGCTCGGGGAGGTGCCCGGCGAGCCGGGCGCGCTGGCCGCCTACCTTGAGCGGTTGTCGCTCGTGGGCAGGGCCTTAGAACAAGCACGCGGCGCGTACGG
>CAJDXD010000005.1_pt1 | contig 10490 bp, 11 predicted proteins | sample 7391761 | NCBI WGS metagenome assembly CAJDXD01 (sample SAMEA7055743, study PRJEB34461) | soil metagenome | biome: terrestrial ecosystem; feature: Peninsula; material: soil | place: Antarctica | collected 2016
AGACCAAACGAGCCGCTCGGCGAGCCCACAAACGACAGCTCGCCAACGTCATCATCCGGCGAATGTGGAACGACGCCGACCACCTCGCACGTGCCAACTCCACCCCCTCAGCAGCGGCCGCTTGACAAGAGAGCTTCGAGTCGCTCAACGCCCGCTACCGCCGCGCAGTCACCGTCCGGGGACACTTCCCCACCGAGCAGGCAGCGTTGAAGTGTCTCTACCTGGTGACCAGGTAGCTGGACCTCAAGGGCACCGGTCAGCAACGATGGACCATGCGCTGGAAGCCAGCACTGAACGCCTTCGCAATCACCTTCGGGGACCGGATGCCCAAGGCCGAGAACCACTGAGATGAGAACCGTCGCTTACACCGTTACTCGGACAGACCCGGTCCAGGACGAGGCGGAGGCGCGGAGCCTGCACCGCCTCGTTGAGCTGGTGTTCGAGGCCACCGAAGTGCAGGGCGATCGCCTTGCCGGAGTCTATGTCGACGACCACCGACCCCGAGTTGCCGCCGAGCGTCGTCGCGTCGTGGTGCAGCAGGTCGTCGCCAGCGACGGCGGTCACTCTCCCGGGTGCCAAACGCTTCACGTTATAGATGCCGTCAAAGATGCGTTGTTGGTCAGCGGATCCGTTCCGGACGTCGAACGCTGGGTAACCGACAACCGCGATCCAGGATCCCACACCGACGGCGTCAAGCTCGTCGCGGGTCATGAGCCTGATGACGTCAGGCAACGGCTCCCCGGCGTCACCGGTGACGGAGACGCGCAAGAGCGCGACGTCCACGGAATCGTCCGGCTCGATCCACAGTACTTCTTCGATCCGGAACACCGACTCCTCCGGCTGCTGGTACTCGTGACGCCAGTCGACGAACGCTCTGACCGGTGGACGTCCGAAGTTCTGCCGGAAGACGAACCGGTCGCCGTCCCGCGTGGCGAACTCGCCGGCGACGTGCCGGTTGGTGACAAGGACGTCCTCAGCCACCATCCATCCTGTGCCCAACCAGTCCAGTCGGTGGTTGCGTACGTCGATGCGCCCGGCGCTCGGGATCTGGGCTTCCAGGCGGGGTTTGGCCCTTTCGAGACGGGACCGGATCTCCTCGCTATTGGGGAACTCATCGGGCGGAACGGTGAACGTCGAGTGCTGGACGAGGTGGACGGGCCGCGTGAAGCGCTCGATGATCGCTTCCAGGCCAGGTTGGGATCCGGGCTGGTAGACGCCCTCCCGCATCCCCTCGACGACGCCGACGGCGGTGTCGACGTCCGTCACGACCTCAAGTCTCTTGAACCTCCTCTCACCTTGCACTGCGGGGGTGGCAGCCGAAAGTTCACCGAACCGGTCGAGGAACTCCTGACGCAGGTCGGCGTCCTGGAACACCTGACGACTATCCATGGTTAGCCCTCCGTTCTCCTCCAGCACGAACCGGTCGTGTGCTGCCCTTAGCCCCCACGAATCAGCCGACCAGTGGTCTTACCGCGTCTTGGACCGCACCTGTTGACAGGTACTCTCGGATCCCGTGGTGATTGTCGCTGTCGTTCGTCACGAGGAAGTCGAGACAGCGTGCCTCAGGCGGGTATTCGGGACGCAGCGTGGGATCGAGCGCGACGAGGTCGCGCGCGTCCGCTACGTTTCGCCATGCGGCGACGCCCGCTGGCACCTTGAGCGGGTTCACGATGAGGTCTTGAACCTCGGTTGTGCCCAACGGGGAACCCACTGTGAGGAACAACGGGACCTTGCGATGGGTGATAGCGCTCTCCCGCAGAACGTCGTAGGCGATGATCGTGCCCAGGCTGTGCGACACGACGATGACCGGGTCGGGCGCTTCGTGCAGCGTCATCCGGAGCACCTGGCGCATCCGTTCGCCGTCCTCGGTGAAGAAGTAGGCGTAGACGTCCCTGAAGGTGACCTTCACGAGCGCCCTGAACAGTGCGATGCGGGCTGAGCGGGGCAGCGGGAGCACCTCGGCGCCGTCGGGCCCGCACGCCTCGCCAGCGACGAGCGCGTCCGCCGTGTATGCCATCCGCCGCAGCCAGACCTCGAGGCCGGCCGACCCGACGGCGGGAGCGGGGACGCTTTCGGAGCCGTCGACGGCCGCCTCCCTCGCCTCCGTGCGCGCCTCGACCGCCAGTGCCTTGGGGTCGACGCTCGCCGGATCTTCGACCACGACGTCCGGGAGCCCCTCCTCCACGCTCTCCCCGGGGTGCTCGATCTCGTCGAACACAGCGTCCGGAAGCGGTGCGGGATAGCGCACACTCGCCCAGTACGCCATCCTCGAGCGGTCGCCGAGGTTTGCACCGAAGAGCGCGCGGTCCCACTGGTCCTTGAGGCTTGTCTCGCTGGCCTTATTGCCGTTGCCATGGATGTAGACGACGGTGGCCGGCATGGTAACGCCCTCCTCATAGTCGCGCTGTCGCTCAGAGAGTGACGAGTCGTAGATTCGAATAGCCAGGAGCGGTTCACGACGCCCGACACAGGCGCCCCGTCCCGTAGAATTACGTACGCGGCGTCGTGGCCGGCCCGGCGGTCTTGCACGCGGCCGCGTAAAGAACGTCCGCGGCGAGAGTCCGCACGTCGTTGCGCTCCATGCCGGCGAAGAAGGCCCGACGCACCCGCTCCCTTGACTCCTCACCCATGACATCGAGCATGATCCGGTAGCCCGAACCGAGCACGATCGTCCAGAAGTCGGGCGCCGTAACCGGGTGGATAACGACCTCCTCAACGATGTGCGGAAAGGCGGTTCCCGCGGAGGCGAAAATGTCGGTCAGCAGAGCGGCCGAGTTCACCCTCGCCCACGAAAGCGTCACTTTGCGAGCGTCCAGGTCCGGCCTCTCCGCGGCCACGGACGCCAGGTACAGAGAATTCGCCGGTTCGAGCGCCCGGGCACCCCATGTCGTGACGGCCAAGGTCCCCCCGGGTTTGACCGCCTGCCACAGCCCGGCCACCGCAGCCCCGAGATCGCGCGCGAAGTAGATGCCGAGCACGCAGACGACCAAGTCGAATGACTCGTCCTCGACGTCAAGGTGCTCCATGTCCCCGGCGACGAACCGCACGTTGTCGAGGCCCCTCTCCTCGGCCTTGCTCCGCGCGCGGTCCAGGAGCCGCTCGGCAAGGTCCAGACCCAGCACATGGCCAGTCGGCCCGACCAGTTCAGCCGCCGGCAGCGCTGAGGCCCCAGTACCACAGCAGACGTCTAGCACCCGCCCGCCGACGGGCACCCCGTTGGCGAGCTCCAGCGTCCGTCTGCCGAGGCGGTCCCAGAAGAAGAGTGGGGCGTCGTCGAAATGGTGAGCGGTGGCGTTGAAGGTCGCTCGCACCAGCGCCTTGACCGGCGGCGCGTGCGTATTCGCCGTCGTCATCCCCACGACCCATGCTGCCGCAAGCAGCGGGCCGCGGCCCCAGGCCCGAGCACGTAGCAGACCGCGCCGACGTCCACGTACGGTGGAACGTGTCCGGGGTCGCCGGCCAATGGACCCGACGGATAAGAGTATGGGCGGCGGACGATGAAGCGTGGCGCGCCCGTCGCAGGCACGGGAATGTCAAAGCTGAAGATACCAAGGGGGACCGATCGGTCGATCGGACCGTATACCGGCACGTGCCGCACTGGGGCCGCGCGAGCTTCCAATGAGGTCTGCCGGGCGACGGTCTGAGTCGTCGGCAACCGCGTGAGCAGGCCGAGCGCCCTTAGCTCATCGACGTCCGGGGATTGCAGGCTCACCGTGCGATCGTGCCCCCGTCGGGCCGGCTGATCGCTGTGGCCACCTAGGGTTTCCCCTCTTTCGCCTGATCCTGCACCGCTCTCGGCCTCGCCAGTCTCGGCCGAACGCGCATCGGCCAGCTCGTCGCGGACCTTCTCCTGGGAGGGCTCTTCACCCCCGCCTACAACCTCGTTCTGCTCAGAGAAATCCTTCGAGTTGCCCACCACATGCCTCCTGTCGCCGTGCTAACCGAGAGCAGGTCGCATCGGGCTGGTCCCGATGCGACCTGCTGCCCCTAGATTCCCAAGGAACCCAGGATGGGGCCTACGGCCGGTCCGGTCGTTGTTACGACCTTCATGACGTCATCGAACCAGCCGGACGGCTCGACACCCTGCGTTCCTACCGCCGCGCCAGTCCCAGCCGTCAATCGCTGAACCGGTGGGGCCTGAACCGGCAGGTATGACTCATACTTGGCTGTTTTGTGCTTCTCCATAGTAAATCCCTTTCACTTGAATGTTTCGACCTCGTGACGCCGTTGCGCGTGGACGCTGGCACGAATCCATAGTCTTGAGAGCCCGATGAGCGTGCCATGCGGTTTGCTCCGCGGGAGCGCGACGCGAGCCTGTTCCACACGTCAAGTTGTGGCTACTCACCCCCCCTTTCCGTCCCGCGAGGGGCACTAGATGCCGTAGAGCACGGCGTAGCACATCTGCTGGGCCAGCCCAGTCAGATTTTCACAGGAGTTGTCTTGGGCGGGGTGGACACCTGGACCTGTGGGTGAGGTGCGGGACACGCCACCGGCGAACAGGCCGCGGGTGAGGGGTACTGCCTGCGGTGGTGAGCCAATTTTCGGCGGACGTCTTGCCTCTTCGGTTCGCACGTTCCCAACCCTCCTCGGACTGAAATTGGCGATCGTAGTCAGGTTCGGTCTCGCCTACCTCACGTTGTGAGGTACTGGTGCGCCGGTGCGAGCGTCACGGGCAGCGGATCGTTGACGTCAACGGTGAACTGGTACACCGACTTCGCTCGCCTATCGTTCTCCGGGTTGAACCACTTGACGCGAACGTCCCAGCAATCCGAGCCGACGCGGCAGTAAGGGCTCTTGGAGACGTCAATGGTGTCCAACGTGTAGATCTCGTTCTGCGCTCCGGCAACATTCAATCGACCGGTCAGGAAGCCGTTGACGATTCCGCTAGCGAACTGGTAAGCGTTCGTGACCGCGAAGTTGAGCGCCCGGTCGGCTGAGGTTTGGCCGAGGTTCCGGCATTCGAAGTAGACCTTGTCGAGGAAAGTCCGGACCATGCGGCGCAAGTATTCCTCGTCGAACGTTTGGTCGCCTTTACGCAATGCAGCCACGACCGAGTCCAACAGTTCTGTCTCGTTCCAGGTGTACATTCCTCGCCGTTGCACGACGATCACCGGAACCCACTGACCGGAGAAGAGTTGAACTGTTTTTCCCGTCAATACCCCCGGTAGGGAAATCCGGGCGACGAAATCCGCTTCATTAACCGGGAGAGCCTGGTTGCGCAGCGCCTGACGAAGTAGCTGGTAAACGTACTCGGAGTAGTGCGGCTCCGCCTCGACGGCATAGATAGGGGTCAGGTCGAGGTTGAGCGTCCAGATCAGCTTGGTTGACTCGGGTGGATTCTCGTCGAGGTAGTCGGACAGCTGGAAGACGTCATAAGGGTTCGGCGAGACATGCACGTCGACTCCGCCCTCTCCTTCGCCGGAGCGGATTACGTCCGGCATGAGTTGCCGGAAAGTGTCGCGTCTCGTTTCCGTGCCGAAGTCAAAGCCCACCGTGCCGAGCGCGTACACGTAGCTCGGCGGTGACCCGCCGCAGCCGCAGGCTTCGGTCAGACCGACCGGATGCGCCGGCTGCCCGGAGGGAGCGACGGCCCCCTCCGCGACGGCTGGCTGAAAACTGGCGGACAACGGGGGCGGCGTTCCCGGGCCCCATTGGCCCGGGAAGGGGACGCTGGCTCCGGGCAGGGTGGCGACCGTCGGCAGCGGGTACGTGGGTGGGTAGATGCCCGGGTAGTAGACGGCCTGGGGCATGGTCGCGCCGATACCCGGCGCGGATGGAACGGCACGGGGAATCAAAGCTGCGTGCGGATCTAGCCCCCCCGTCTGCCACAGGGCGCCGGAGGGATAGCCGGCGGCGGCCATACCCGTGGTCGGCGCCGACGCGGGTTCGCTTGCGGTCACGTCGGCCGCGGGCGGAGTCACCGTCCCAGTGGGCGTCGGATTCATAGGTGAAACCTGGACAGCGTCGGAATCAGCCACTGTCGTCCCTCCTTGCATTATGGAGTCGTAAGCTCGTGAGATGTCGAGGACTCCTGCGAGATACCGCTCGCAGTTCGAGGAATCCGGATCGCACGCGGCCGCCGATTCGATGAGGATCCTACGGACCAACAACGGATCGATCACGCCGTGCAACCGGAGCTGCACCGTCATCAGGAGCGCCGCGACCCCAGTGACTATCGGGGTGGCAAAGCTCGTGCCGGTGAGGTCCGCCGTGCCCCCACCGGGTACCCCTCCTGTCACGCCTTCACCCGGGGCTACAATCCCGTTCCTGCGATACGTGTCGCCCCAGTTAGAACTCGGCAGGGGCACCCCGTTATTGCCCAGAGCTCCCACCGCCAATACTGAGGAAACCGCGGCGGGAACGTGGACGTCGGGGGATCCTTCGTTTCCCGCAGCGGCGACGACGAGGACGTTGTTGTCCTCGCACAGTTGCAGTGCTCGACTCAACAGCGGATCCGCGCGCCCGTCGACCGACCGCTCTCCGCCACTGATGTTGACGATATGCGCGCCGGAGATGACCGCTCGTTCAATGGCCCGCGCGAGATCGAGTTGGGGAAGGCGGCCCTCCTCGTAATCATGAAAGATCGGAAGCAACAGACCCTGGCATCGCGGCGCAGCACCAGGAACCGGACTGCCCGGCTGACCGAATATCAGACTCGCTACATGAGTTCCGTGCCGTGACATGCGCCCAGACCCCACCTGGTTGCTCACAAGCGTGTCGATGGCCGATATGTGCGAGCCACGGAAACATGGATGATTTACATCGACAGGACCGTCCAGTACGGCGATCCGAATCCTAGAGTCCCCGAGAACGCGAGCCTGCAACGCCCACAGACCAGGAACCATCGTGGTGATTTGCATCGAACCGTCCCGGATACGTCAAGTTTCAACTCAGTCGTCTGGTTCGAACAACATTCTGGACCTGGCGGAGCGGGCCGTCAAGGGGGTTTGAGTAAGAATTGGGTTCTAGCGGGAGTCTCCTCTTTAGTCCGATCTTGAGGTTTTTCGACTGACCCGGCGATGGCCCGGATGCGGCCTGTGGCCTGGGTGGATACGCCTGTTGGTGGTGGATTTGCTGGGCCGAGGGTGTATTACCCATATATGACATCAATCATTGGGAAGAAGCGCGGGAATCAGACGTACTACTACCTGGTGACCTCCGCGCGGGTAGAGGGCAAGTCTCGGATCGTTGAACAGCAGTACCTCGGCACCAGCCAGGAGGTGCTGGCACGCCTGTCCGGTGACCAGACTGGGATGCCACAACGGCTGCAGCACAAAGGGTTTGGCGATCTGGCCGCGGTCTGGACGACCCTGACCCAGCTCGGGGTCGCAGCCATGATCGACGACGCGGTTGGTGCCCGGCGCTCGCACGCGGGCGCCTCGGTCGGCACCTACCTGGCGTTGGCGATCGCGAACCGGGTAGTGGCACCGTGTTCGAAGCTGGCCTTCGCGGACTGGTGGGCCACCACTGCCGGGCCTCGGTTCACCAAGATCGCCCCGGCGGTGTGCGGGCACCGCAACTTCTGGGATGCGATGGACACCCTGGACGAGGGCACCCTCGCGGGGGTCGAACAGGCGATCGCCGCGCGGATGATCGCCGAGTTCGGGCTGGACCAGTCCGCCCTGGCGTTGGACATGACCAACTTCGCGACGTTCATCGACTCGACCAACGAGCGGGCTCCGATCGCCCAACGCAGCCATGCCAAGCAGGAACACACCGACCTGCACCTGGTCGGTCTTGGGTTGGTCGTCACCCGAGACGGCGACGTCCCAGTGCTCTCACACGCCTACACCGACACCCTGCCCGATGTCACCCAGTTCACCACCGTCATCGACGAGCTGGTCACCCGCTACGGCGCCCTGGCCGACCCGGCGGGGCTGTCGGTCATCTTTGGCGCAGGGCAGAACTCCGAGGCCAACTTCAGCCACCTGGACACCGCCGCCCTGCACTGGGTCGGCTCATTGTCCCCCAGCGACCATCCCGACCTGCTGGCGATCCCAACCCGCCGCTACCGCCCGGTCGACACCGACCGGTTCGCCGGGCTAAGCGCCTACCCCACCCGCGCCCACGCCCTGGGAGCCAACCGACGAGTCATCCTGACCCACTCGGCGACCCTGCACGCCGCCCAGTCGGCCGGGTTCGACCAGACCCTGGGCAAGGCCACCCGAGCCCTGAACGAACTGGCCGCGACCCTGGCCCGGGGCAAGACCCGCCAACCCCAGGCCGCCGTCCAGACCGCGATCGAGGCGATCACCCGGACCCGCTGGGTCCGTCGGGTCCTGACCACCACCCTGACCGGCGAACACCCCGCCGACCTACGCCTAACCTGGCACATCGATCCCGCGGCCCGCCGTGCCCTGGAGAAATCGATCTTCGGCAAACGGATCCTGGTCACCGATCACGACGACTGGACCATCCCCGAGATCGTGGCCGGCTACCGCTGCCAATCCGAGATCGAGTTCGGCTTCCGCCAACTCAAGGACCCTCACGTGGTGTCGTTCTCCCCCACACCACCCTGGACCGACTCCAAGATCCACGTCCACGTCTTCTGCTGCGTCCTGGCCCTTGCCACCGCCCACCTGATGCGCCGCGAGGCCGCACGCATCGGCCTGCACCTGTCCGTCCGCGAACTGCTGACCCTGTTAGGCGACATCGAAGAAACCGTGCTGCTCTATCACGACGGCGCCAAAGGCCGACCCCGCACCCGGCGCATACTCACCGACATCGACCCCACCCAGCAACGCCTCTACGACCTATTCAACCTCGACCAGCACGCCCCGAAACGCTGATAGGCAATACACGCCCACCCGACCCAAGCCGACCCTGAACTGCACATCAACACAACAAGATCGAACTACAGGGGCGCTGGTAACGGTGCTGTCACTGGCCGCAATCCGCCAGCGTGACGGTGCCGGCATCGGTCAAAGATCGAGCCAGCCGATCGAGCTTGGTGACCACGAGCGTGTCACCCAAGCGGCAGGCGGCCAGCGCTTCGCGCAGTCCGGGCCGGGCCCGGTTGGTGCCGGTCAAGCCGTGGTCGACGTAGATCCGGTTCGGTTTCACCCCCAGCGCGCTCAATGCATCGCCCTGGGTTCAGTGGAGACTTTCCTGACACGCAAGGATGAGTCATGGGAGCACCACGGAAGTATTCGCAGGAGCTGATGGAGCGGGCCACTCGGATGGCGGTAGACGCCCGGCGTGATCCGGACACCTCGCGGGGTGCGATCGCGCGGATCGCGCAGCAGCTCGGGGTGCATCCCGAGGCGCTGCGCAACTGGGTCCGCCAGGCTGAGGTCGACGCAGGCGCCCGGGCCGGGACGACCAGCGATGACGCTGATCGGATCAAGGAGCTGGAGAGGGAGAACCGCGAGCTGCGCAGGGCGAACACAATCCTGCGTCAGGCGAGTGCGTATTTTGCTCAGGCGGAGCTCGACCGCCCTTGGAAGTGAGCATCGGCTTCGTCGATGCGCACAGGGACGAGCATGGGGTCGAGCCGATTCTGAGCACACTGGCGGACACGCCGGTTGGGATCGCCCCGAGCACGTACTACGCGGCCAGGACCCGGCCTGCGTCGGCCCGGGCGCTGGCCGACGCGGGCCTGGCGCCGCTCATCGCGAAGGTCCACGCCGAGAATTACGGGGTGTACGGGGCGCGCAAGGTGTGGCACCAGCTGGGCCGCGAGGGCCACGACGACGTGGCCCGCTGCACCGTGGAGCGGCTGATGCGCCTCAACGGACTGCGGGGAGTCTCGAAAGTGAAGTCCCCGCGCACCACCGTGGCGGCCAAGGACGTCTTCCCCGAGGACAAGGTCAACCGTGTCTTTACTGCCTCCGGTCCGGACCAGCTGTGGGTTGCCGACATCACGTACGTCAAGACGCACTCGGGGTGGGTGTACGCCGCGTTCATCCTCGACATGTTCTCCCGCCGCGTGGTGGGCTGGCAGGTCTCCACCAGCCTGCACACCCGTCTGGCGCTGGACGCCTTGGACATGGCCCTGTGGGCTCGACGACGTCAGGGCGCGGATCTCTCAGCGCTGATTCACCACTCGGACAGGGGAGTTCAATATCGAGCCATCCGCTATACCGAACGGCTAGCCGACGCTGGCGTCGTCGCCTCCGTCGGATCCAAGGGCGACTCCTACGACAACGCCGCCGCCGAGGCGTTCAACTCGCTGTACAAGTCCGAGCTGATCCGCAACAAGGGACCGTGGGCCGGCGTCACCGACGTTGAGATCGCCACCGCCGAATACCTCGACTGGTTCAACCACCGACGTCTCCACGGCGAGATCGGGCACATTCCACCAGCCGAGCACGAAACCAACCACTACGCTGCAAACCCGGCCAGCTCACCCGAGCTCGCCACAACCGGGAGTCTCCACTGAACCCGGGGCGATGCAGGGTCGGTCTGGCGATGATCACCCACACCCTCAAAGACCTGCGCTCGCTGGCCTTGGAGGAGGACCGCCAAAAGGCGATGGGCTTCATCGAACG
>CAJDXD010000051.1_pt1 | contig 10316 bp, 8 predicted proteins | sample 7391761 | NCBI WGS metagenome assembly CAJDXD01 (sample SAMEA7055743, study PRJEB34461) | soil metagenome | biome: terrestrial ecosystem; feature: Peninsula; material: soil | place: Antarctica | collected 2016
ACGGTCTTGCGTTCCATCCTCGGCAGGAACGCCAGAGGTGCGCGGTGCGCGTCTGCGGACCGTCGTGGCTGGGCCACACAGACAACGGGAGGGGCGCCGTTTGCGCAACGGCGCCCCTCCCGCAAATGGTGCTGATCGGCTCAGTTGAAGGCGTCCTTGACGTGCTCCCCCGCCTGCTTCAGGTCGGACTTGCTCTGATCCGTCTTGCCTTCGGCCTCAGTGTCGCGGTCGCCGGTCACCTTGCCCATAGCTTCCTTGGCCTTCCCGCTGACTTCTTCAGCGGCGTTCTTGATCTTGTCTTCCAAACCCATGTGTACCTCCCGGTGCTCAAACTGCTCGATGCCGCCGCGGCGTTGTTTCCCATCGCCTCGAAGGCAGCGGTGCCACGCAGCGTCGCGCAGTGGCGTGCAAAGCGCGGCCGACACATCGTCAGCCACAACTTCATGTATACCCCCCTGGACGGTTCTGAAACACACAACAGGCTTCCCGCGATGAAAGCCATTGACGCGCGGGCATTCCCGTGTGTCTGACCACGCGGGTGCGGGTAGGATCTGGAATCGCTGCGAAGAGGGGTCTGCTCGACGTGCTCAGAAATCGTACGAGGCTGATAGGGGTGGCTCTGCTCGCCGCAACCATCGGCATCGCCGCCGCACCTTCAGCTGAGGCTGATGCGGTGCGATCCGGCGACGACCTACCGCGAATCATGTCCAGCGATCGGTCGTCGCAGCACCCGCGTGACCCATCCGCCAACACCACCACGTCCAACAGCGTCGGGAGTGCTCCCGACGACAAGGACAAGACCCCCCTGACCAAGGTTCAAGTGGCGGATCAGTTGAGCCAGGCCGCCAAGCTGCAGGCCGACCTCAGTGCATCCAACGTGGAGTATGCCCAGGCAAGTGCCCAGCTCGAGGCCCTGTCAGCGCAGTCGCAGGTCGCGATGAACGAGATCGCCACGGCCCGCGCGCTGGAGGCAACCGCCCGTGCCAAGGAAGCTCACCAGCTCGCCGTCCTGCGGGCGTTGAGCGCCCAGGCACAAGAAGCCCAAGACGATGTCCACCAGATGGCGTATGAGGCCTACGTGAACGGTCCCGGTGTGCTCACCGACCTGGCAGCCCTGATGGACCTGGTGACCCGGGGCGCCGAGGAAAGCAAAAGCGCTGAGACGCTCAACTACTTGGCCAAAGGACGTGCCGCCGACGAAGTGAAGTTCCGTGCCCTGGCCAAGCGCCAGCAGGCAGCCGCCCAGCAAGCCGTTACTGCCCGACTGACCCGCGAGGCGGCTACCGAACGCGCCGAAGCCGCCCAGGCCAAGGTCGCTGCCGCCCTGCTCGCGCAGCGGGCCGCCATGGAGGCGCTGCAGAAGGTCCGAGAAGCCACTGCGGACCAATTGGGCAAGCTCGGGTATGACGTCAAGCTGTCCACGACTCCCTTGGATCTGGGCGCGATCAACGAACTGGTGAAGACGCCGCTGTGCACCGAGGACAACGGAAACTATCCAAATGGGCATTTCCCGGCCTCGGCCTTGTGCGCCATCAATGGTCACGCCGGTGACATGATGCGTCCCGCCGCTGCCCGCGGCCTGAACGCCCTCAAAACGGCATACGAGCAGGATCTCGGTGAGCCTCTCTGTGTCACCGACACGTACCGCCCATATCACGAGCAGATTATTGTGGCGCGGCAAAGCCCCGGCTTGGCCGCCCGCCCGGGCCGCAGCAAGCACGGGCTAGGGCTCGCCGTCGATCTCTGCGGGGGCGTTGAAGACTTCGGCACCCGGCAGCACCTATGGATGAAGCAGCACGCACCACTGTTCGGGTTCTTCCATCCGTCCTGGGCTGAGCCCACGGGGTCGATGCCCGAACCATGGCACTGGGAATACGCCAACTGAACAAGCTGTTGTCGCAATTGCGTCGGCATCAGGGGGGTTCCGACCGGCACCGGGGGGAACCGATCGCCGGCGCCGTGCGTTGCAGCACCGTCATCCGCGCAGTTTGCGCGGTCTGCGCTGAGGAGAGTCGAGACATGGCCGAGCGATCACTGCGGGGCACCAACCTCAGTGCCTTGAGCATGGAGACCGACGAGAACGTCGTTTTGAGCGAACGTCAAATAACCCAGTATGTCTGCCCGAACCAACACGTCAGTGAGCTGCCGTTCTCTATCGAGGCCGACATCCCGCCGGTGTGGGAGTGTCGGTGCGGGCAAGAGGCCAAGCTGGTCGACGGCCCCGAGCCGGTCGACAAGCCGGGCAAAGCCGCCCGCACCCACTGGGACATGTTGCTGGAGCGGCGGTCCATTGAGGAGCTTGAGGAGCTGCTCGAGGAACGGTTGGTCTTGCTCCGCACGTCGCGCGGGGAGAAGCCGGACCGCAAGCGGTCTGCCTAGTCGCCGAACGAAGAACGTCGAAGCGTCCCCGGGTCAGCTGACCCGGGGACACTTGCGTTGACGACGACTCGCGCGGAGAACGTTCCATCCCGCGCCGCACATAACCGCCGGACTAGCGGACCTGACCTGGCACGATGCCGACTTTGTAGATCAACCGCCGTTCAACGACTGTTTGCAACCATCGGCGGGTGATCGGTCGAAGCATCGGCAACAACATCAAGAAACCCATGAGGTCCGTCACGAACCCAGGGGTGAGCAGAAGGACCCCGCCGATCAACACCAGCGCGGCATCGGTCAGCTCGCGAGCCGGCATCCGACCGGTCTGCAACGCCAACTGCAGCGCACGCCAGGCGGTAGCGCCTTCGCGGCGTACCAACCAGGCTCCAAGCGCAGATTCCAGCACCAACAGCGCAATGGTTTGCCAGCCGCCGATGACTCTGCCGATCGCGATGATGACAGCTAGCTCTGCCATCGGCATGGCCAGGAACAAGATCATGATGACCGTGAAAAGCGCCGGGCGGGATCGACGGGGGCGGGGGCCAGAAGAGATGGGACCTGGGCCGGCGGCGGGTCCGGGCGGTCCGGCGGACAAGCTCATCATCGACTCACTGGCCTTCCGGGTCTGCGCACATGTTTCGCGTGAACGAGTTCGTGCATGTCAACGCCAGGAGTCTGCCGGGCGTTCCCACAGCGCCAGGGCCCGCTTGCCGGCCGTGCCGCTCCTCGATCACTCTGCGGTTAGCCGGGCCGTCCGCCCTGGCGACGGAGTTTGGTCGCGACCGCGGCCAACTGCCCCGCACGGTGCTTGGCCCCCCACTGGGCCACCTTGACCAAGGCCTCGGAGAACACTTCCTTGTCCATCTTGGAGTGACCGACCTCGCGTTCAACGAAAGAGATCGGGACCTCCACGACGCGCAGCCCGGCACGGACCGCCTTCCAGGTCAGGTCGGTCTGAAAGCAATACCCGTGTGACTCGACGTCGTCCAGGCCGATGGTGCGCAGCGCGTCGGCCCGATAGATGCGGAAGCCTGCGGTGGCATCGTGCACGTGCATCCCGAGCATGATTCGAATGTAGGCGTTCGCCCCGACAGAGAGGAGCTTGCGCCGCAGCGGCCAGTTGACCACCTCTCCCCCGGGAATCCACCGCGATCCGATCACGACGTCTGCGTCGGCCAGCGCTGCCAGCATCGCCGGGAGATGCTCCGGGCGATGCGAGCCGTCCGCGTCGATCTCAACAAGGGCGTCGTACCCGTGTTCCAGTCCCCAGGTGAAACCCGCGAGATAAGCCTTCCCCAAGCCCTCCTTGCTGGGCCGGTGCAGCACCTGGACCTGTTCGTGGGAGGTCGCGAGATCGTCTGCGACCTGCCCGGTGCCGTCCGGGGAGTTGTCCTCCAGAATCAGCAGATCGGCCTGCGGCACGGTCTCTCGGACCCGGCGGACGACGATAGGCAGGTTGTCGCGCTCGTTGTAGGTGGGGATCAGCACCAGGACACGCCGGACGGGTGCTCGCAATGGCTCGAGGGGAAGACCCACCTGCTGACTCGGGGCCCGCCGAGGGGCTACCTGGCGACCACGACCACGAAGGCTGGTAGGCATCACGGCTCCAAGCTGGAAGTGCTGGCGGTTCGGGGGTGACCGGGCGTCAGTCTACGCACGCCGGCGAGCCAGTCCTCCAACGGCACCGCCCAGCGCGGCGAGGGTGATCAGCAACTCAGGCCATTGCCCGACCCGAGTTGCCGGGGTCAGGTCAGTGCGCTGCGGCAGTTCGAGGCTGACCAACGCCGGGGTGAACAGTTCGGTGCGACCATGAGCCACCCGTTGGAGTTATGGATCACGCTGCGTCCGTGTTCGATGGCCCGTAACCGGGAGATCGCCAACTGCTGCACCGACTCATCGCTACGTCCAAAGGTCGCGTTGTTCGTTTGCACGACGATCATCGACGCACCTGCCACGACACCGTCCCGGACCAGGTCGTCGTACGCGACTTCGAAGCAGATGTTCGGTCCGAGCAGTACATCTCCGTCTCCGGCCGTCGCAACCGCGAAGAGTTCCAGAGCGTCGCCACCGACAAAGTCCCTGGTGACACGGTCGACTTTGTCGGAAAAAAGCCTGAAGAACGAACGCCAGGGAATGTACTCAGCAAACGGTACAGGATGACGTTTGTCATAGCGCTGAATGACATTTCCTTCGACGTCGTAGAGCAGCGAGGCATTCGTGACATGGTCCGCCGGCTCATCGAGCACCGCGCCCAGGAGCACCGGTACGCCGATCGCTCGGGTGGCACGGCGGATCTGCGCCGCAGCGTCGGGCTCGCGCAACGGGTCGATGTCGGAAGCGTTCTCAGGCCAGATGACGACGTCGGGCTGTGCCCTGGCGCCGGCCTCAATCTCGGCGGCAGCCCGTAAGGTCACTCGGACGTGATTGTCCAGCACGGCGCGACGCTGGGCGTTGAAGTCCAGGCCGGCCTGGGGTACGTCGCCTTGGACCAGAAGCACCCGCACTGGCGGCCCGTCGGTGGGCCGCGGCACGAGCAGCGCGACCACGACCGGCATGACCGCCAGGGTCAACGCACCGAGCGCCACGCCGCCCAGAGGACGGCCACCTGATCGACCAGAGGGTCCCGCAATCTGTCCGCGACGGTCTGCGAGGCTCTCGCGGCGTGTTCCCGGTGTGCGATACGGCACGGTCGTCAGCGTCACCGCGCTGCCGACCAAGACCACGGCGAACCCGACGATCGGTGCCCCGCCGAGCGCGGCGAGCCCAGCCAGCGGGCTGTCCGCTTGAGAAAAGGCCAGCCGAGCCCACGGGAAACCGCCCCACGGTGTGGTCGCTCGAGCGAATTCAGCGGCGACCCACGCCGATGCCGCCCACAGCGGATGGGACCACGCCCGCGTCCGAACGGTCCGTTCAGACGAGCCGACGGCAAGGGCGAACATGAAGGCAGCGGCGCCGACGTACAGACTTTCGAAGATGGCTAAGGCAAACCACGGGAGGGCTCCGACATAGATGCCGCTCCAAGACAGGAGGGGAAGGAAGCAGGCCACACCGGTGGCCGTCCCGATCAAGAAGGCCCGCCCCGGGGTGGCGCCGCGCACCGCGAGCGCCCACAACCCCCCGCCCAGCCAAGCAAGGGGCCAGATGCTGACCGCAGGGAACGACGCCCACAGACACAGGCCGGCAATCAGGGCGATCAGAAAGCGCAGCGGCACTCGGTCAGGCTAGATGATGCCGTGAGTCGGCTGGTCCGTCGCCCCGGCACGTCAGGGCATGACAAGACCCGTACGCCGTTGGGGCCAGAACTCGCGACAGGCGGGTCGACAATGTCTGTTTTCTACTAGGCGTACGGGCCTTGGTCGGTGACGCCACGCCTCACACGAAGTGATGGCTGAAAGGGTCGTGCCGACACGACATTGTCGACGCTTTAGCGTCGATCCCCGTAATGTCGGTCTTCCCCTCCAGCCGCCCGGATTCGTGTCCGTCGTGGCAACTGAAATGAGCTTATCCCCGGCCGCCGGGGTGTCAAGAAACGTTCTGACCTGCTTTGATGCCCGAACCGGCCAGGTCAGCGGCGTGGGTCGTCCCACTGCCAGATGGCCCACGATCTCTTCAACTGCGGCGTGTCACGCGGGACACGCCGGGTGAGTTCCGTTTATTCCTATGGTTCCTCGGCCCGTCCGGTTTACGTCGAACGTCCAATTGTAAACAGTTATCGAATCAGGGGCGCTGCGGCTTGTCGAGCCGCGACTCGATACCGTCGCGCGCCCTGGCAGGGACGGCTCGTGAGGAGCCGACCGACGACCCCGTGACGGTGAGCGCTCGGGCGATCCGACGTACCGTCAAGTGGTGAGTGAGCGCTCCTTGATGCTGCTTGACGCGGCCAGCCTGTACTTCCGAGCGTTCTTCGGAGTGCCAGACCAGCGCCGTACCCCCGAAGACCCCCCCAGCAACGCGGTTCGCGGCTTCCTGGACATGATCGCGACCCTGATCAATGCCCACCATCCGGCAGCGCTGGTGGCCTGCTGGGATGACGACTGGCGGCCGGCGTTCCGGGTGGCCGCCATCCCGACGTACAAGGCGCACCGGCTGACCGGACCTGACGCTGACCAGGAGGAGGTGCCCGATGCACTGACGCCGCAGGTCCCGGTCATCGCCGCAGCCTTGGCCGCCCTAGGGATCGAGCGGGTCGGCTGCCCCGGTTTCGAGGCGGACGACGTGATCGGCACGCTGACCACGCGGTCCCGCGGACGACGGCCGGTGCAAATCGTCACTGGGGATCGGGATCTGTTTCAGCTCGTCGACGACGCGGCGCAGATTCGAGTGCTTTATACCGCCAAGGGAGGGGTCAAAGACGCCACCGTGGTCGACCAGGCCTATCTGCACAGCGTGTACGGCGTCCCGACCGGTGACGCGTACGCCGACCTCGCGACGCTGCGCGGGGACAGCTCTGATGGGTTGCCCGGGGTCCGCGGTATTGGCGAGAAGACTGCTGCCACGCTGATCGGACGCTACGGCACGCTGACCGCCCTGCAAGAGGCGCTGGCGGCCGGCGACCCACGCCTCAAGGGGGCGCAACGCACGCGATTGCTGGAGGCTGCTGACTACCTGCGGGTGGCGCCGATGGTGGTGCGGGTGGCTCGAGACGCCCCGGTGCCCGACGTGAGCGGCACGCTGCCGAGCACGGTCGCCGACCTTCGAGCGTTGTCTGAGCTGGCGGTGAGTCACAACCTCGCGGGCCCGTTCACGCGGCTGCTGACCGCCCTCGGGCTGGCTTGACGGCTTGCCCAGGGGTTTTACGGGCCGTCAGTTGAGCCGGTCGGCCGCCACAACGCCGCGGAGGACGCCCCGCACCGCCTCCCGGGCGGTCCGGGCCAGCACAACGCCGCCGGAGGACGCTCCCGCGACACCGGCGATCTGGTCGAGGACATCGACGACCTGCTTGCATCGGCGTACGAAGTCCCCGGCCGCCAGGTCGCTGTCCCGCAGGACGTCGTCCAGGCGCCGGCCGGAGGCCCAGCGGTGCACCATGGTGGCCAAGCCGGCGTCGGGCGCTCCGGTGACGCTCAGGTGCAGCCGGGTCTCGGCATCTTCAAGCCGGTCCCAGATACGAAGCATCTCCTGGTAGGCCCCAGCCACGGCCTCGTTCGGCATCCGGTGGGTGGATTGGGTTTCCTCGCCGCGTGGCTCATAGATCAAGCAAGAGACGATCGCAGCCAACGATGGGGCGTCCATAGCTGCCCAGTCACCCCGTCGCAAACACTCCGCTGCGAGCAGATCCTTCTCCAGATACAACCGACGTAGTGTGCGACCGTGCGAGGTCACCTGAAGGTGACCATCTCCCGCGTCGGCCAAGTACTCGAGGTCAATGAGCATTTCGGTGATGCGTTCGAATGAGCGGGCCACCGAATTGGTCCGCCCCTTGACGCGGCGGCGTAACGCCTGCGTTTCACGCTGCAGCCGGTGCCACCGTTCAGCCCACCGCGCATGGTGCTCCCGATCTGGGCAGCTGTGGCACGGGTGGGCTCGGATCGCCCGCCGCAACCGTTCCATCTCGGCATCGTTGGCCGCTTCCCCCGCTCCCCCCACATCCGCGTCAGGATCTGCGTCCGCGTGATCCTGGGGCGGCCAAGGGTCGGGCCGACCGCTGGCCACCGACGGCCTGATCCGCAGCGAGGAGGCAAGATCTCGCCGGGCCGCCGGGTTGCCCGCCGTGAACCTGGGCGGCACCGGCATCCGGTCGAACACTCGCAGCGGTGCGGACAGCTCTTCGACCTCGACGCGGCGCAACCGGCCGTCGAGGGTGACCAGGGCCGGCGCTTTGGCCGCGCCACGTCCTGGCCGAGCTGTAGCCACTACGACGGCGGGTCCCTCGCGGCGACCCGAGAGCCACGTCACGTCGCCGACCCGCAGCGTCTGCAGTGAGAGCGCCACCCGCGCTGCGCGCCCGGCGCTCCGGTCCCTCGCAGCGGACTTCTCGATGCGGCTGAGCTCAGCCCGCAGCGCCGCGTACCCGGTGAAATCGCCAAGCCGACAAGTCATCGACTCGGCATAGCCAGCCAGTGCTTCGTCGTTCCGTCGGATCGACGTGGTCAACCCGATGACGGCGCGGTCGGCCTGAAATTGGGCGAACGAGGTCTCCAACACCGCCAAGGCCCGGCGCAAACCCACCTGCGCGACCAGGTTGACGGCCATGTTGTACGTCGGGCGGAAGCTTGAGCGCAACGCGTAGGTTCGAGTGGCGGCCAATCCACCGACCGCTTCGGGATCGATCCGCGGGTCCCACAACACCACCCCATGTCCCTCGACGTCGATGCCGCGTCGCCCGGCACGGCCGGTGAGCTGGGTGTACTCAGCGGGAGTGATCTCAACGTGCGCTTCACCGTTGAATTTCACGAGCTTCTCGATGACGACCGTGCGCGCCGGCATGTTGATGCCTAGCGCCAACGTCTCAGTCGCGAAGACCGCCCTGATCCGGCCGGCAGTGAACAGTCGCTCGACGGTCTCCCGAAAGGTCGGCACCATGCCGGCATGGTGGGCGGCGTATCCGCGGGTCAGCCCCTCCAGGAACGTCCAGTACCCCAGGACCTCGAGCTCCTCAGGAGCGAGGTCGGCGACCCGCTCGTGCACCTCGCGGGCGATTGCTCGCCCTTGGTCCTCGGGGATCAACCGAACCCCCGCGTGCAAAAGCTGCTCGACCGCACCTGTGCATCCGGCGCGACTAAAGATGAACGTGATCGCCGGCAGTAGCCCCTCCCGATCCAACCGGGCGATCACCTGAGCCCGGCCGATTCGGCCCCGCCTCCCTTGCGGGTATGGCGCCGACAGCGGTCCGCCGCGCTCCCGGTCAGCCCCCGCAGGGATGGCGTGACCCCGGCGCGGTCGGCCACGGCGTCCTCGGGGAGCGCCGGCGTCCTCACGCCGGCCGTACCGGCCAAAGCCTTGATCCTGGCTCCCGTCGCGGCGCCGCGCGGCCACGGCCGCGAGCAGGTCCGGGTTCACCACAACACCGCCGGGCAGTTTGGGGGCCGACACGTGGCGGCGCCCGCGACCCGATGGGACCACCGCATCGCCGCTGGGATCCTCGTCCTGGACGAACAGGTCGAACAGGGTGTCCCCGACCATCATGTGTTGCCACAAAGGCACCGGCCGGTGTTCCTCGACGATCACCTCGGTGTCCCCGCGCACGGTGGCCAGCCAGGCGCCGAACTCCTCGGCGTTGCTCACCGTCGCCGACAACGAAATCACCTGCACCGACTCCGGCAGGTGAATGATGACCTCCTCCCAGACCGCCCCACGGAACCGGTCCGCCAAGTAGTGGACCTCGTCCATGACGACATAGCCCAACCCGCCGATCGTCTGCGAACCCGCGTAGAGCATGTTGCGCAGAACTTCGGTCGTCATCACGACCACCGGCGCCTCGCCGTTGATCGAAGCGTCTCCGGTGAGCAGGCCGACGCGCTCGGAGCCGTACGCCCGGCACAGGTCGGCGTACTTCTGATTCGACAATGCCTTGATCGGCGTGGTGTAGAACGCCTTGCGGCCGCTCGTGAGCGCTAAGTGAACGGCGAACTCCCCCACCACGGTCTTGCCGGACCCGGTCGGCGCCGCGACCAGCGCGCCCCGGCCGGCCTCGACGGCGGCGCAGGCCTGGAGTTGGAACCCGTCCAGCGCGAATGGCAAAGCCGCCGCGAACCGACCGAGTTCGGTGCGGTCAGTGGCAGCCCGGCGCCGGTCAGCGGCATACCGCTGGGCCGGGGAGGGCTCGGCGGTCGGACGTGGGCGTTTCCTGGTCATAGGTGACTGGCCTGGTCATCGGGGGTAGCCACCCAGTCAGGTCGGCGTTTAGCGCGGCGGCGCTCCACGAATCGCGCGACGCCGTACGCCGCGAAGTAGAGGCCAACCATGGGCATGGCCATGCCGAGCATCGTGTAGGGATCCGG
>CAJDXD010000007.1_pt1 | contig 10151 bp, 11 predicted proteins | sample 7391761 | NCBI WGS metagenome assembly CAJDXD01 (sample SAMEA7055743, study PRJEB34461) | soil metagenome | biome: terrestrial ecosystem; feature: Peninsula; material: soil | place: Antarctica | collected 2016
TCCATAGGACCAACAGGAATCCGAGCAGCTGAAGCACGTCTCCTCCTTATCTGCGCAGCTAAGCACACGGGGGTACCACGTGCCCCACGAGCATCTTCGCTGAGTCCGGCTGAGTGAAGCTTCCATGCTAGATCTACCGCTGGTGAGCCTGTCATGCCGGTCGCCACGAGGCGATCCACACGAACCTGAGGCGGGTCACGGGCAGAATCTGGCCAAGAGTGTCGTGAGCACGTCGTCAGGATGTGGCATGGCGGCGATGTCCTCCCGGACCGTACGCAAGCGGCGTCGCAGGTCGCCGTCGCCGAGGACGCCGTCCACCGCGGCGGCCACGGCGCCGGGCTTGGCGTCGTTCATCACGGCAACGCCGAGTCCGAGTTCGGCGAGACGGTCTGCGTTGTGGAATTGGTCGGCGCCTTGTGGGGTGATCACTTGTGGCACACCAGCGGCAAGGCAACCCAGCGTCGTGCCTGAGCCGCCGTGGTGAATTGCGACATCGACGTGGGTCAGCACGTGTGCTTGATCGAGGTACCGCTCGACCTGGACGTGGGTGGGCAGTTCGCTGAGCGCGGCAGGGTCGGACTCCGGCCCGGCGGCGACGAGCACCCGGGAGCACCGCGTCGCCGTTTCCAGGATGGAACGGCGCAGGATCTCAACGGCGCCGAAGGCGACTGTGCCCAAGGTCAGGTATGCGGTGCGCCCGGGTGCGTCGTCGATCAGCCACTCGGGGATCGTCGTTTTGGGATCGGACCAGGCGATCGATCGGATCGGGATCCGATCCGGGGAGTCCGGTGCGGCGGAGCCGCGCCATGACGGTGGGGTGGGGTCCAGCGTCGGCCCGCTGGGGGAGTCGGCAACGGACTGGAGCTTGCGCAGGAAGTAGTCCGACTCAGCCAGGGCAAGTTTGAACCCGACGGCCGGGATCCCGGCCTGTGCTGCCGCGATCGCTGCACCCACGTTGGTTTCGTCGTGGATCACAAGGTCCGGGCGGCCTGCCTGGGCCCAGTCCGCCAAAAGCCTGGGGACGACATGTCGTGGCATGACGATGCCGAATAGCGCAGTCGGCCAGGCGAACGGGTCGCTGGGGTCCTGGATCTCCGCCCTCGCCTCGCGTTCGGCATCGCCGAGCGTCATGCCTTCGGGAATGCCTTGAACGGCGCGACCGGGCAGCTGCTCGGCGAACAAGCTGCTCGCTGCGAAGCTGACCTCATGACCACCGGCGACGGCGGCTACAGCCAGTGGCACCAGCGGAAAAATGTGCCCATAGCCCGGAATAGCGCAGAAGGAGATTCGCATCTTCTGAGTGTGACTGTCCTGTGGCAGGAAGCACACCAGGCAGTGAGCTACGGGCCACCAGAGGTGAGTCTCGGCGAGGCTCGAAGCGGATCAGTCCGCCCGGTCGGTCATGGGATGCGTCCCGCGACGAGAGGTGAAGATCAGCGAGGTCTCCGCGTGCAGGACTCCGGGCCGGCTGGTCAAGTGATCAAGGACGAAGTCGCGCAGGTCATGCGCGGAACGGCAGGCGACGTGAACGAAGAAGTCGTTTGTGCCGGAGACGTGATGCAAATTCGCGACTCCCGGCAGCCGTGGAACATCGTCGGTGAACCGTTCGATGTGGCTGCGTACGTGACCCCCGAACCGTACGGCGACCATCGCCTCGACGGGACGTCCGACGGCCGCGGGGTCGATGTCGGCGTGAATACCCCGCACGACACCCCGCTCCCGCAGCGAGCGCACCCGGATCGAGCACGTCGATTCAGCGATGTCTGCTGCACGCGCGAGTTGAGCGTTGGAGGCCCGTCCGTCCTGCTCGAGCATCCGGATCAAGAGCCGGTCGACGTCGTCGATCGGGTGCTGATCTTCGCTGGCCGGGCGCCGCATGGTGGTTCCTCTCGGCGGACCCTCAAGGCACGATACGGCCAGTCCGCTTGATGTGGATACTGCGATTCCATTGACGCATAGCCGCAGCATCTCCACAATCATCGTCATGAGTCGAAGAAACCATCAATAGGGTTGTGACCGGAATGTTCCAGTTCGACACCACAGCGGTCCATGCCGGTCGAGAGGATCTGGTTGCCCTCGGCGTCCACGTTCCGCCCATCGAGTTGTCCAGCACAGCCCCGGTGTTCGGGCTTGAGGCAGGTGGGGACGCCTATGAGCACCTGGCGAGCGGCGGCACGCTGCAACCCGGGCAGTCAACGGTGTACCAGCGGCTCTGGAATCCAACGGTGGCCCGGCTGGAGGACGCCGTCGCTCGCCTCGAGGGCGCCGAGCAGTCGGTGGCCTTCGCTTCGGGGATGGCGGCATTGAGCGCGGTGCTGCTGGCCGCCGTCCAGGAAGGGCGGCCCCATGTCGTCGCCGTGCGCCCGTTGTACGGCGGCACCGACCACGTCCTCGCGACGGGCCTGCTCGGCACGCAGGTGTCGTGGGCCGACGCGGATACCGTCCAAGAGCAAATCACCGATCGCACCGGTCTGGTCGTGGTGGAGTCTCCGGGCAACCCCACGCTCGATCTCCTCGACATCCGTGACGTCGTTCGCCAGTCCGGTGAGGCCCCCGTGCTGGTCGACAACACGTTCGCTACGCCGGTGCTGCAGCGTCCGTTGGAACTGGGTGCCACACTTGTGCTGCATTCGGCCACCAAGTTCCTCGGCGGTCACGGTGACCTGCTCGCAGGGATCGTCGCTGCCGACGCGCTGTGGTCGGGTCGATTGCGATCGGTCCGGGCTCTGACCGGCGGCATCCTGCATCCTCTGGCCGCCTACTTGGCACACCGCGGACTGCAGACCTTGGCGGTGCGGGTCAGGGCCCAGCAAGCCAGCGCCGGTGTCGTCGCTGCCTGGTTGGTCAGCCAGAGCCAGGTCGCCCGGGTGCACTATCCAGGTCGGCCAGGCTGCGACCCGCACCGGCTGGTGGGCAACCAGATGGCCGGCCCCGGCGCGATCCTCGCCTTCGACGTGGGGTCCTACGCCCAGGCCAAACAGGTCGTCGAGGGCTGTCGTTTGATCACCCATGCCGTATCGCTGGGCGGTGTGGATTCACTCATCCAGCACCCGGCCTCGCTGACCCACCGCCCGGTGGCCGAGCACGCGCGACCCGCAGCGGGTGTGCTGCGACTCTCGGTTGGCCTGGAATCCCCGGACGACCTCATCGCCGACCTTGAGCAGGCCCTGCGCGTTTAGGCTGGCATTGATGCTTACCTTCGGGCACGGCCGACTGACCCGCGACCAACTCGCCGACCTGCTGGTGAACGCCGGGGTCGCCCGGGTGATCGACGTACGTCGGTTCCCGGGGAGCCGCGCCAACGCGGCCGCGGCACGGGACGCGATCCCGCAACTGGCGGTCGAACTCGATATCGAATACCGCTGGGATGAACGGCTGGGCGGCCGACGCACGCTGACGGCTGAACAGGACCGCGAATCACCCGACACCTGGTGGCGTGTCCGGGCGTTCCGCGCGTACGCCGGGTGGACTCGGGACGCACTGTTTCGCCAGGCCCTGCCGAGCCTGGTCGCCGCCCCCGCGGAGGCGGCCGTTATGTGCTCGGAGTCCGTGTGGTGGCGGTGCCACCGACGCGTGATCAGTGACGTCCTGGTGTTGGAGGCCGGGGTGACCGTGTGTCATCTCATGCACGACGGCCGGGTCAACGAACATGCCCCGAGCGCGGGAGCGCGTCTGGGTAGCGACGGTTTGGTCGTCTGGGACGGCCCCCAATAACCCAAGCCGCTGATGAGTGGCCGCCGCCGATACAGGAATCAGTCGACGGGACGGAGTTTGGCGGTGAAGTGCCGCAGCACCTTCGGCTCAACCATAATCTCGTACCCTTTCACCTGCTCGGCACGCTGCTTGATTTCGCCGAGTGCTTCGGCGATGACATCCAGATGTGCCTGGGTGTAGACCCGCCGCGGGATCGCCAGTCGAGTGAACTCCAAAGGCGCCTGCTGCTGCTGACCGGTCTGCGGGTCGCGGTCCATCAGGAACGAACCGATGTCACAACTGCGAACCCCGGCCTCGATGTACAACTCAACAGCCAGCGCATGTCCCGGGTACTGATACCAAGGGATATGCGGCAGCAGGCGACCGGCATCGACGAAAACGGCGTGCCCGCCCGCTGGACGCTGATACGGGACGCCGTACTCATCCAGCCGCTCTGCCAGGTAGCGGGTTTGGCCCACCCGGTAGCGCAGGTAGTCCTCGTTCAGACCCTCGACCAGCCCGACCGCCATGGCGGCCAAGTCGCGCCCGGACAAGCCGCCGTACGTTACGTAGCCCTCACCTGAGATGACCAGTGACTTCACGTCCGGGACGTGGTCGCCCTCCTCGCGTACGCCGAGCAGTCCGCCCATGTTGGTGATCGCGTCCTTCTTCGCGCTCATCGTGAGAATGTCGGCATAGGAGAAGAACTCGCGGGTGATCTGCAACGTGGACTTCTCCGCGTACCCGGGTTCCCGTTCCTTGATGAAAAAGGCGTTCTCCGCGAAGCGCGCCGCGTCGACCACCAGCGGGATCTTGTGTCGCCCCGCGATGTCGGCGGTCTCCTTCATGTTTGCCATCGACACAGGCTGGCCGCCGACCGAGTTATTGGTGACCGTCATGACGATGCCGGCGACGTTGTCGACGCCCTTTCCGGCGATCAGCCGCTGCAGGCCGGGCAGGTCCATGTTGCCTTTGAACGGCGCTTCGAGCTCGCAGTCCAGGCCCTCCGGGCAGACGCAGTCGATCGGGAGCCCGCCGGCCAGACTCACGTGTGCCCGAGTGGTGTCGAAGAAGGTGTTCGCGATGACGGACTGTCCGCGGCGCTCGATCATCACCGGGAAAAGGACCTTCTCAGCGGCCCGGCCCTGGTGCACGGGCTGAATCCACTCATAACCGAAGATGTCCTGCGCGGTCTCCAGCAACTCGTAGTAGCTGCGGCCGCCGGAGTACGACTCGTCGCCGCGCAGCATGGCCGCCCACTGGGAGTCGCTCATGGCGCCCGTGCCACTGTCGGTTTGCAGATCGATGTAGACGTCCTCGGCCCGTAGCGAGAAGCCGTTGTAGTGTGCGGCTGCGATCTTGGTGCGCCGCTCGTCCTCTGTCGTTATCCGGATGGGCTCGACCATCTTGATCTTGAAGGGTTCGGGAATGTACTTCATCGGCGTTTCCTTGTCCGGCGTCGTGGCGGATCCGACCTGCTCCTCGACGGCGAGTCCCGGCACGTGAGGATGCACCACTGTCTCCTACAGTTGAGCCTCTCATCGCGACTTCAGGCGGATTTCAGCGCACAAACTCGGGACGTCGCGGACTCGTGCTCTTGGCTGCACCTGACAGAATGCTCGCGTGCTCATGACCCTGACCTCGACCGCCGATCATGCGACCGATCTGGGCTATCTGCTGCACAAGTACCCAGACAAGGTGCAGTCGTTCGATCTTGCTGTCGGCCGGGCCACCGTCTGCTATCCGGAGGCGACCGACGAGCGCTGCACGGTCGCGCTGCTCCTCGAGGTCGATCCCATCGGGTTGATGCGCGGAGCCAAGGGGCGTGCCGAGGGGTTCGCCCTGGCCCAGTACGTCAACGATCGACCGTACGCCGCCTCGTCGCTGATGGCCGTGGCGTCGGTTGGCACGTCGACACGAGGCAGATCCCGTTGGCGGAGGGCTTCGGGTGGGGACCGGCGCCGTACCAAGACGTACGGCTGACCGGACGGGTTCGGCTCGCTTCGACGCTGTCGCAGCTCTACGTCCTGCTACCGGTCCTGGACAACGCCAAGCATTACTGGGTCGGACCTGCTGAGGTCGACAAACTGGTACGTCTTGGTGAGGGGTGGCTCGGTCAGCATCCGCAGCGGGAACTGATCCTGGCCAGGTACCTCGCGGCGCAACGACAGTTTGTCCGTGATGCCACCGCTCGGTTGGACGCACTCGACGACCGGGTCAGCGACGAGGCCGACGAGGATGTCCTCCAGGAGCCGCTGGCCGGGACAGCGATCCGGACCGTCAGGTTAAAGGAAGCGCGCTGCGATGCGGTCTTGAGTGCGCTACGTGACGTCGGCGCGCGTCGGGTCGTCGATCTCGGCTTGCCGTTGGCGATCTGCTCGTGCGGATGCGAGCCGTCGAGGCCGACGTGTCGGCGTACGACGCGGCCTGGCGCCGATACGCATGGCAGACCCACGACCTGGACGGGGTCAAGTTGGCACCGTTCCAGGTGCTCGCCGCGCAGGGGTCGACATTCGAGCAGCGGGATCACCTGTGGCATCTCGGTGTCGCTGACCGACTCGTCCACGCTGACCCCGAGCTGTTCCGGGCGACCCGCCGGTTGGTCGTGCGCACCACCGATGCCGACGCGGTCGCCGGCGGTACCCGATGGTGGGAGAGCCTGACCGCCGCGGGCGGCGAGGGAATGGTCGTCAAGCCGCTCGTCAACTGCGTGCGCACAGACAAGGGGTTGGTGCAGCCTGGGCTGAAGGTGCGCGGTCGTGAGTACCTGCGGATCATCTACGGAGCGACGTATCTGCGGCCCGAGCATCTGGCTCGGCTACGCCAGCGAAACGTGGGCCGTAAGCGCTCGCTGGCGTTGCGCGAGTACGCCCTGGGCCTTGAGTCCCTGGCGAGGCTGGTCCGCAATAAACCCCTCTGGCGGGTGCATGAGGCCGTGTTTGCGGTGCTGGCATTGGAATCCGAACCGGTCGACCCCCGGTTGTAGTGGGTGGCCGTCGACCACGTCGCCGTCGTCGCCCACGCTTCAGACCATTCTTCCCATCACCATGGAATACCAATCCGCCGAACGCCTTCACCGCCCGGGCTGCGGACGTCGCAGTCAGACCAACCATGATCTCCGGCGGAAGAGCGGATGATGTCAAGATGACTTCGCGCTTATTCGCGCTGTGCGTCGATGCGAACGATTCGCTTCGCCTGGCGCGTTTTTGGGCCGCCTTCCTGGGTTGGAAACCGGTGGAGGGCCGCGACGATGAGATCGCGCTCGTGCCAGATCATGACCCAGCGTTTAGGATCAGATTCCTTCCGACCCGGGAGCAGAAAGCCAGCCAGAACCAGATGCATGTCGATCTGACGAGCACGTCTCTGGATGATCAGCGAGAGGTGGTGGCACGGGCGCTTCGACTCGGCGCCGAACCATCGACATCGGCCAACGCTCCGACGAAGGCCACGTTGTGCTGGCCGATCCCGAAGGCAACGAGTTCTGCGTCATCGAGCCAGGCAACACCTTTCTCGCTGACTGCGGATTCATCGGCGCCCTAGCGTGCGACGGTACCCAGCAGGTCGGGTACTTCTGGAGCGCGGCCCTGGGGTGGCCGCTGGTCTGGGATCAGCGTCAGGAGACCGCGATCCGCTCGCCGCTCGGCGGCCCCAAGATCACCTGGGGCGGTCTGCCAGTGCTGCCTCCTCGCGGGAACAACCGGCTGCACTTCGACCTCGCACCGTGCGCTGGCGGTGACCATCGAGAGGAGGTCGAACGTCTCCTGTCTCTCGGCGCGACTCAGATCGACGTCGACCGACACGGCCTCACCTGTGTGGTCCTCGCCGATCCGGATGGCAAGGAGTTCTGCCTCCTCAACGAGCGCGGGAGCCGTTGACTCGCGGCCCCGGACGTCACGTCGTGCGATCGGCCCGGGTCACGCCAACCGCGACGACGCTGATCGCAGCGACCGACACCATCAAGACCACATTGCCGGCGGTGAACGAGCCGGTCGCATCGACGAGCCCCCCAAGCAGCACCGGACCGGTCGCGGCGATCAGATACCCAGCCCCCTGAGCCAGGGTGGACACGGCGGGCACGTCTTCGGGACGCCGCTGATGGGCGATGAACGTCAGCGCCGCCGCCAGGGTGAACCCCTGACACCATCCGCACAACGCAGCGCCGACCATCGCAAGGGCCGGGTTCAGCAGCATCGCCAAGGCAGCCACGTACGCGACACCCAGCGCGCCGAAGGCGAGGGCGGGACGCCGGGATTGAATCAGCCACGGCCCGAGATAGGACCCGGGCACGCCGAGCACGCTGAACAAGCCCGCAGCCAAACCACCGGCATCGGTGCTCAAACCGTGGCCGACCATAATCAGCGGGATCCAGGCGACCAAGCTGTAGAAGATCAGCGATTGCATGCCCATGACCAGGGTGATCGCCCACGACATCGGCCGACGGGCGATCAGCCACAGTCCGGCGGGCCGAGCGGCGCCGTCGCCTGCTCGAACCCTGTCATACCGATGAACGACCACGAGCCCGGCAGTCCACACCACGAGGGCCCCGAGCGTGGGAATCACCCAGACACCGATGGCCCAATGCCAGCTCAACCCGGCCTTGAGCAACGGCGCCGTCGCGAACGCTCCGGCCGCACCGCTGAGATTGATCATGACGGCGTACGCGCCCATCACCGGGGCGAGGCGATCCGCGAACCGCGCCCGCGCAATCGCCGGGACGATGACGTTGCCGACAGCGATCCCGGTACCGAGCAGGATTGTTCCGGCGAAGAACGGCAGCGACCCACCAAGGGGACGCAGCAGTTGCCCGGCGAGCAGGGTCGCGACGGCCAGCCAAAGCGTTCGTTCCGCACCAAACCGCACCGCCAGCGGCGGGGTCGCAAAGGCGAAGACGCCGAAGCACACCAGTGGAAGCGTGGTGACCAGTCCCGCACCGACCGGGCTCAGTCCAAGCTCCCCGGTGAGCACGGGCAGCGCCGGTGGGACTCCGGTGATCGGTGCTCGCAGGACGAAGGTGACTGTTAGTACGCCGGCCAGCACCACCCAACCTGCGCGACCGACCATGGGAAAAAACTACGGCACCTCGTGCGGACCGCTGTGCTCGGCTGGGCTGGTGCGCCTGCTTCCTGACGGTGGGGCTGGAACCGACGCCGTTGCAGCGACGAGCTTGTGGTCGGGCAGCTTTTTGAGGGCAGAGGTGGCAGGCAAATGGCTTGGGGGACGCGGCGAGCGCGGCAGGTGCGGACGCGACGTCGTCCGCGCGTCCGTCCTCCTTGCTCGCGCCGACCGGCCACGCGACGAGCCTCGCCGGACGGGTTCACAAGGAACGGGGCGCCGTTGTGCTGGCCTCGGCACGCGGTCTGATCTCGGGCATCCGCATCGCTGAACGCCGCCGCGCTCGTCTCGGCTGTCATCGCCGCGGTAGCCGCGGTCATCTCCGCCACCCGGCTGCGCCACATCCCGCCGACAGGGAAGACCCAAGCAGCCGACGAGCACGCAAAGACTGACACTCCCTAAGCCGTTACCCTATAGGGGTATAAGGTATGACTCATTCTACGAAGAAGGGAGTGCAGATCATGAGCACGACCGAGTACCAGGTGACCGGGATGAGCTGCGGGCACTGCGAGGGCGCGATCCGAGCCGAGGTGTCGCAGATTCCGGGCGTCACCAACATTGAGGTCAGCGCGACCACAGGCCGCTTGGCAGTGACCGACGAGCGGCCGGTCGATGACGCGGCGGTGATCGCCGCGGTCGAAGAGGCCGGCTACGAAACCGTCAGGAGCTGACATGAGGGCTCCAGCACGGCTTGGTTTGTACGGGCTGGTCCTCGTGGCCGTGTTCGCCGTGGCTGCGGCCACGGCGGGCGCGGTCGTCCCCGAGGCGACCGTGCAGAGCTGGGCGCAGGAAACCGAAGAGACCGATCGTCACGCAGCAGGAGACGACATGGACACCCCCCCACGCGAAGGACACGCGGACGATGCGTCCGCGCTGGGTCTCAGCGTGGCGAAGGATGGATACCAGCTCACCGGGCTGAGCGCTCCCACCGAGACCGGCACAGACGGCGAATTATCACTGATCATCACCGGCCCTGATGGGCGACCGGTGACGAACTTCGCGTTGGAGCACGAAAAGGAGCTGCACCTAATCGCAGTGCGTGCTGATGGACAGCATTTCCAGCACGTGCACCCCAAGATGAATGCCGAGGGCACTTGGTCGATCCCGTGGACGTGGGACGCGGCCGGGACCTACCGGGTGTTTGCAGACTTCGTCCCCGCTAAGAGCGGTGAAAGCACGACGTTGTCGACGTCGGCGCAGGTCACCGGTGACTACAACCCCGTACTGGCAGAACCGGCCGCCACGACCACCGTGGATGGATACGAGGTCAGCGCGGAGGGTGAGTTGGTTTCCGGCGAATCGAGCGAGCTGACGATGACCGTCGCCCGTGACGGTGAGCCAGTCAC
>CAJDXD010000074.1_pt1 | contig 10093 bp, 11 predicted proteins | sample 7391761 | NCBI WGS metagenome assembly CAJDXD01 (sample SAMEA7055743, study PRJEB34461) | soil metagenome | biome: terrestrial ecosystem; feature: Peninsula; material: soil | place: Antarctica | collected 2016
CGCGGTGCGCGCCGAAGACCGCACCGGCGCCCTCCAGACCAGCGATCGGGCCGCACCCTTCCCTAACGGATCGAGCGGCATCCAGGAAATCGCGGTGACAGTCGTCTAACTCCGGCCACCGCTCGTCGGTCCAGAAACACGGACCTGTTGGCACCAATCCAAAACCGCGGTGGCTCCGAACCAACGCCGACCATCACCTCCCCGCTACTCACGAGCTACCAACCAACAAGGAGCACCTCGCATGAAGAACATGGCAAAGCACACGGGCCTGATCGCCCTGGCGATCGCCGTACCTCTCGGCTTGTCCGCCTGTGGCAGCGACAGCACCACCGCAGCGACGACCTCTGCTTCCTCGGCGGCTTCCAGCGCGTCGATGTCTTCGGACTCCTCGATGACCTCCGACGCGTCCATGACGGACTCGGCAACCACCGGCGATGCGATGTCTGAGGTCTTCGGTCCCGGCTGCGCGGCGGTCCCGAAGGAAGGCGCCGGCTCACTCAAGGGAATGGCTACCGAACCAGTAGCGACGGCCGCTAGCGCCAACCCGCTGCTGTCCACGCTTGTTACCGCGGTCAAGAAGGCGGACCTCGTCGACACCTTGAACTCCGCCAAGGACATCACCCTGTTCGCGCCGACCAACGAGGCTTTCGGCAAGATCCCCAAGGCCACCCTTGACAAGGTCCTGGCCGATAAGCCGACCCTCACCAAGATCCTCACGAATCACGTCGTGCCGGGCAAGCTGTCCCCAGACAAGGTTGCCGGCACTCACAAGACGCTCGCCGGTACGCAGATCGTGGTGAAGGGCTCAGGTGAGAAGTTCACGGTGGGCAAAGAAAACGCCAATGTGGTGTGCGGCAACGTTCCCACCGCCAACGCGACCGTTTACATCATCGATACGGTGCTAATGCCCTGACTCGATCCACGGCGCGCCGCCCCCGGTCCTTGCGGATCAGGGGCGGTGAGCCATCACAATGGTTTCCATGTGTCCCGCGTCAGTGCCTCCGCTCGGTGAAGATCCACCGGGCGAAGTCGCTCACGCGCTGGCCGACCTCGTCATCCGGTCTGCCGGCGGGGATGAGGCGGCATTCGCGCAGCTCTACGATGCCCTGGCGCCTCGCATTTACGGTCTGGTCCGTCGGATCCTGAGGGATCCTGCCCAGTCGGAGGAGGTGTCCCAAGAAGTGTTCCTCGAGCTCTGGCGCAGCAGCAGCCGGTACGACCCGCGCAGGGGCACCGCCCAGGCGTGGGCCTTGACCATCGCGCACCGCAAAGCCGTGGACCGGATTCGTGCGGTCGCGGCCAGCCGGGCTCGCGATGACGTGTACGCAGCGTCCGCCTTGGACGTCGAGCACGATTCGACCGGTGAGACCGTGTTGGGTCGACTGGACGCGCAGCGAGTGCGAACAGCGCTAGCCACGCTCACCGACCATCAGCGTCAGGCGGTGGAGCTAGCGTATCTTGGCGGTCGCACGCACACCGATGTCGCGCAGACCCTTGACGTGCCGTTGGGTACGGCCAAGACCCGCATCCGGGACGGTCTCATCCGGCTTCGATCAGCCCTGGGGTGAGGTCGTGAACGAAAACCTCCACGAGTCCACGGGCGCATACGCGATGCACGCCTTGGCTGGGCCCGACGAAGCGCGCTTCGAACAGCACCTGGCCAGCTGCGACGCCTGCAGCCAAGAGGTCAACTCCCTGCGGGAGTCCGTCGCCGAACTCTCCGATCTCCTGCTCATGGAACCACCAGCCTCCTTACGATCTGGCGTCTTGTCCCGGCTTTCGGACACCCCGCAGATTGGACCCGTCGCCGGTCCGGATCCATCGCACGACGGCGATGAGACAGACGTTGCATCGGAGCATTCACCTCCCCTGCCGGATCATGAGGGCAAGGTTCGTTCGATCACCTCTGGACGGTCCGTGGTCCGTCGGCGTTGGCCAACGTCACTGGTGGCTGCTGCAGCAGCGATCCTGGTCGTTGGGGGCGGGTACACGGTGTGGCACTCGATGCGTGATGACTCCCCCCGGACGGTTGCTGCAGAGCAGGTTCTTGATGCACGAGATTCGGTCGCCGTCGAACACACGCTTGCCAAAGGTGGCACGGCAACGGTCACCCGCTCGCAGTCTCTTGAGAAAGCCGTCATCGTGACGTCCCAATTGCCTGTCCCGCCGGCTGGCAAGGTCTATCAACTCTGGTTCAAGGAGAGGAACGGCACATTTGCGACGGCTGGCTTCCTGCCGGCTGGCGGAGACCAGGTGTTCGTCCTGGAAGGGGATACGCACAATGCCGTGGCCGCAGGGATCACCATCGAACCAACAGGTGGCTCGGCCGTCCCGACTACCGACCCGCTGGCGCTGTTCTCGTTGGCCTGAAGCAGTTTGCATCATGCCACCAAGCTTGCAGCACTGACAAACTCTTCAAAGCCGAGGAGAACGACGCCAGATGAGGGCTTTCATTACCCCCGCATCCGGCGCCACCACGATCGAGTCGGCAGAGATAGCGATTCCGCAGATTGATGATGATGATGAGTTGCTCGTCCGCGTCAAGACGATCGGCGTAGGGATCCAGGACCCGTACTTCTTGACAAATGACGTGCGAAATCCCTTCACTATCGGCATGGAGGCTGCCGGTGTCGTCAAAGCGTCTGGCAAGGACGTTCACGCCTATCGAGAGGCGACCGCATTGCCTTCGTCAATTTCCACAGCCAAAAGGCGGAACGTGGGCGGAGTTCACTGCGGTAAAAGATAACTCTTTGATCCTGCGCATCCCCTCTACAATGGATTTCGTCGAGGCAGCCGCGGTGCCGATCGCGGGCAACACCGTGTTGCGGGCGATGCAAGCTTTAGGATCACCACAGCTCGGGAGTTCACTCTTCATCGCGGGAGCGTCCGGCGCCATTGGCAGCCTGGCAATTCAGGTTGCCGCAGAGCACGGATGGCGGGTCGCTGCCTCGGCTTCTGAAGACAACCAGGGCTATCTGCGATCACTGGGCGCGCAATTGGCTGTTGATTACCGGGATCCGAGTTGGCCTGAACAGATTCGGCACTGGGTGCCTGGCGGCGTGGACGTGGCGATCGCCATCCAGCCGGGCACTGGAGTCGACAGTCTTGTCGTGGTGCGTGACGGCGGAAGACTGATCACGATCTCTGGGGACAGCGTGCCCTGCGAACGCGGCGTGCGGGTGGACATCGTCCCGCACCAAGCGGACATAGGGCGCGAGCTGGCGCAGCTCATTGAGCAGATCGCCGCCGGGGAGCTACGCGTCGGAGTCGAGCGCGTCTATCGATTCGAGAACGCGCGCGCTGCGCTGGCGAAGGGTCAGACGCGTCATGCGCGGGGCAAACAGGTCATCCAGCTGGACTAAGCCAGTCTGCCGGACACCGGCTGGCGTCGAGCCGGCCAGTCATCAGTTGCCCGCCGAGTGCTCAGTCGGGCCGCGCAACCATCCGCAAGGATGCGCCGACCTCAAGGTGACCCACGGCGACGATCTCGGCGTACACCCCAGCACATAGGTCGCGGTGAGAGGCGACCGCCTTCAGCAGGCCCGGCCGGCCAGGTAGCCCAACGTGGTCGAGGTCGATCATCCGGCAGCGTTCGATCTGCTCGATCACGCGCAGCCGGGCGGCTCCCGTGCGTATTTCGCGACCCAGCCAGGTCTCCTCGACATACGGCCCGTGCGTATTTCGCGACCCAGCCAGGTCTCCTCGACATACGGCTCATCAGTGCGCACGACCAGGTTGGTGCGCACCGCCCGGGGGTCTACCGGCGCCCCGCCGAGCAGCTCACCAAGGGCTACCAACGTCGCAGTGCCGACGATGCTGACCGAACCGGCATCCAAGTGCCCGCCCAACAGCTGGCTGGGGCCGGCCCCCAAGGACTCGAGGCGCAGCGCAACAGGCTCGCCGAAGATGTCCGCCAGCGCGCTGTCGGTGCCGGACTCGCCGGCCATCAGCCAGGTCGCGTCCGACGCCCGCACCACCACGGCCTCACCTTCAGCCGAACCGGCCGCGGTCTGCGCTGCGAGCGTGAACACCGCATCCATCCGGCGGAATCGTTGAGTGGTCTTCCCGCTCGCAAGCTTGCCGTCGGCGCCGTGCACAGCCCAGGCGCGGTCGCCCACGAGCCCTCGCTCGTCCAACTCGACGGCCTGCAGCTCCTCCCCTGCCATCGACTTGACCGGGTATCGCCAGATAGCGGTCAGGGATCCGATGGGCTCAGTGCTCGGCGTCATGCCAGGACCGCCCCACCCCGATGTGCACGTCCAGCGGTACATCGAGCTCGACCGCGTGGCCCATCTCGCGACGGACAAGATCCGCCAGATCCGTGCGCTCCCCCGGCGCCACTTCGAGCACGAGCTCGTCATGGACCTGCAATAAGACCCGGGAACGCGCTCCGGTCGACGCCAGCGCTTGGTCGATCTTCAGCATGGCCAACTTCATGATGTCCGCGGCGCTGCCCTGAATGGGGGCATTCAGCGCCATCCGCTCGGCCATCTCGCGTCGTTGCCGGTTGTCGCTGACCAGGTCGGGCAGATAGCGGCGGCGGCCGAGCATCGTCTCGGTGTATTCGTTGGTGCGGGCCGCGGCGACCACCTCCCGCAGGTAGTCGCGCACCCCGCCGAACCGTTCGAAATACCCATTCATCAGCTCCGTGGCCTCGCCGGTGCTGATCGCCAACTGTCGAGACAACCCGAACGCGCTCAGTCCGTACGCCAATCCGTAGGACATCGCCTTGATTTTGCCGCGCATCGCCGGGCTCACCTGCTCTGGCTCGACCGAAAACACCCGCGACCCAACGAATCGGTGCAGGTCTTCACCCGCACGGAACGCCTCGATCAGCCCGACGTCTCCTGAGAGATGAGCCATCACCCGCATTTCGATCTGGGAGTAATCGGCCGACATCAACGTCTCGAAGGGGCCCGCCCCGTCCGCTCCGACGGTTTGCCCGACCACGAAGACGTCCCGGATCCGGCGTCCCTCATCGGTGCGGATCGGGATGTTCTGCAGGTTCGGCTCGGTCGAGGAGATCCGGCCGGTGGCAGCCACGTTTTGTAGGTAGGTGGTGTGCACGCGGCCGTCGTCCGCCACCGACTTGATCAGCCCCTCCACCGTCACCCGAAGCCGGGACGCGTCACGGTGTCGCAACAACGCCTCCAGGAACGGGTGCTCGGTCTTGGCGTACAACTCGACCAACGCCTCCGCATCGGTGGTGTACCCCGTCTTGGTGCGTTTGGTCTTCGGCATGTCCAGCTCTTCGAAGAGCACGACCTGGAGCTGCTTGGGCGACCCGAGGTTCACCCGCTGGCCGTCGATGGCGTCCCAGGCATCCTGCTGAGCCTGGGCGACCTGGTCGGCGAACTCGGACTCCAAGGACGTCAGCAACGGGTTGTCCACGGCGATCCCTGCTCGCTCCATCTTGGCGAGCACACCGACGAGCGGAAGTTCTAGGTCGCGCAGCAGTTCAGTCCCTCCGGTCTCCCCCAGCCGGCGATCCAACTCCGCAGACAGGTCGAGCACCGCCCTGGCCCGCAGCATCGCCGCGTCCGCCTCGGCGTCGGCATCAGCGGTGAAGTCGAGCATCCCCTGGCGGGTCCCGTCGGGTCCGGCTGCCGCATCGGAGCGCAGCTCGCGCCGCAAGTAACGCAGTGAGAGATCGGCCAAATCGTAGGAGCGCTGGTCGGGCCGGATGAGGTACGCCGCCAGCGAGGTGTCGTGGACCACCCCTGCCAGCGGCATCCCACGCGCCTCGAAGGCTTGCATAGGCCCCTTGGCATCGTGCAGGGCCTTGGGGCGCAGCGGGTCCTTCAGCCATTGGGCCAGCGCGGACTCTGCCTCCGGGTCCAGCTCAGCGAGCTCGATGTACGCCGCCGAGGTGGCCGTGGTCCCCGGGTCGACCGCGGCGTCCTGCGTCGCGGCCGCGGTGCCGCCGTCAGCGGCCTGCGTCACAGCGCTCGATGAGGCCGCGACAGTGCCGGCGGCCAGACCCACCGCCGCGATGTCGCCGCGGCCCCGCGACCAGGTCCCCACCGGATGCAGGCCGACTCGAGCTCCGGGCCCGGCGTACGTCGTGAGCCACGCTGAGACCTCGTCGGAAGCTAACCGCGCACCGCCCACCTCGAACCCGGATTCGGCCTCCGGTTCGGGCGCCGACAAGGTGGCGAACAACCGGTCTCGTAACACCCGAAATTCCAGGCCATCGAAGACTCTGTGCACTTCCTCGCGGTCCCACGACCGGCGGGTCAACTCATCCAGCGTCACCGGCAGGTCGACGTCCCGGACCAACTCGTTGAGCCGGCGGTTGCGCAGCACCGACTCCAGGTGTTCCCGCAGCGACTGCCCGGCCTTGCCCTTGATCTTGTCCACGTGGGCCACCACACCGGCCAGGTCGCCGTACTCGATGAGCCATTTCGCCGCGGTCTTCGGGCCGACGCCGGGCACGCCAGGCAGGTTGTCGGAGACCTCTCCGACCAAAGCCGCCAAGTCAGCGTACCGCTCGGGGCCGATGCCATATCGCTCCCGCACCTGCTCGGGCCCCATCCGCCACACCTCGGAGACGCCCCGGACCGGGTAGAGGATCGTCGTCCGGTCGTCGACAAGCTGGAAGGTGTCCCGGTCGCCCGAGACGATCACGACGTCGAACCCACCATCACCTTGAGCCCGGTCGGTGAGCGTGGCGATGATGTCATCGGCCTCATATCCGGCCAGCTCGAAATAGGGCAACTTGAGGGCATCGAGCACCTCATGGATCAGTGAGATCTGCCCGCGGAATTCTTCCGGAGTGCTCGCCCGGCCCGCTTTGTACTCCGCGTACGCTTCCGCGCGGAACGTCTGCCGACCCAGGTCGAACGCGACGGCCAGGTGGGTCGGGTCCTCGTCGCGCAGCATGTTGATGAGCATCGAGGTGAACCCGTAGACGGCATTGGTGGTTTGCCCGGTGGTCGTCGAGAAATTCTCCACGGGCAAAGCGAAGAACGCCCGGTAGGCCAGCGAGTGTCCGTCGAGCAGCAGAAGTCGGCTCACAGGTGGCAGCCTAGGCCCCAGCACCGACAACCTACGCTGCCTGGGCCGGACGCCCAGCCGGCACACCAGGAGGCACAACGTGGCGCACACGCCGGGCAGCCAATCGAGGTCCACACCCGAAGAACTGCTGCGCTGGATGAACGAAGCCAGCCGCGGAACGTTGGTGGAGCGCATGGAGATCGAGGTGCTGGAGGTCAGCGCGCAACGGACCGTAGCGCGGATGCCGGTCGCCGGCAACACCCAGCCCTACGGTCTTTTGCATGGGGGCGCGAGCGCCGTACTCGCCGAGACTGTGGGTTCGATCGCCTCGGTCGCCCATGCCGGACCGGGCAGGGTCGCCGTCGGCATCGAACTGAGCTGCAGCCACCACCGGGCAGCGCGAAGCGGACACGTCACTGGAACAGCGACGCCGATCCATCTCGGGGGCTCACTGGCCACCTACGAGATCGTTATCGAGGACGATCAGGGTCATCGGATCTGCACGACCAGACTGACCTGTCTGCTGCGCAAACGCCCGCCGGGTGAGGCCGCAGCCACCGGCGGATGAGCCGGCGGTGAGCGCTCGGCGGGCCGCGACGATCCAACCCTGAGGAGCCCCTGATCAGCCGCGGCCCGGCGCTTCGCCCCGGGTTCGCTGGAGTTGCCGCCGGTGCACCATCACCCGGCGCCCACGCTCACCGGCAGCCTCGAGCCGGCGCAGCAGCCCCGACGTCGTACTCATCCGCCGCGTCACCGTCGGCTGGAAACCGAGTCGAGCCAAGGTCCGGTTGGCGGCGCGATCCTGGAAGGTGACGTTGACGCCGACGTGGCCGATACGCGCCCGCTCGGCCTGGCCCGCCAGCGCCTTCAGCAGGGCGATGGAAACGCCGCGGTGACGGTGCACCGGGTCGACGTACACATCTTCGACCGTCATTGAGCTGTGCTCGGTCAGCAACGACAACGGACCAACGGTGGCCAGCACGTACCCCACGGGAAGGTGACCGGAGAACGCCAGCATGACGACAACATCGTCATGGGCCAAGACAGCCGCCAGCCGACCTTCTCGGGCCGTACTCCACGCCGAGTCCAGCGCCGCACCGGCTTCCACACGACGGCGAACCCACAGGTCGAGGAAGCTGGCGTGGTCGTCGCCCTCGACCAACGACGCGACGCGCAGGGATGAACGTGGCATGAAGACCGTCCTGCAGTGTAGGTGGGCAAACCGAGGAGCTAGTCCCCGCACCGGCTTGGCCGACCACGTGAGCCTACGGCTGGCTGAATGTTCGTCCAAGCCCGACCGGTGACCGCGATGTAGGCATCATGCACCACAAGCGAACTCGACAATTGACCTCGACAAATGAGGCTGCCGACGGTCCTGGTCACCCGCGCGCGCACCAGGTGAGGTCCTTTTCAAGGACCCGCTCCCGACGTCCCGCGACATCATTCGTCGTCCGGCGTCTCGACGACCGGATCCTGAAGTCAACCCCTACAGTAGGCGGGTGCACAGCACTCTGCCCGGCCTTGGCACGCTGATCAACGCCGCCGCAGTGGTGGGCGGATCACTCCTGGGCATGGCCGTCGGCAACCGACTCCCGGAACGCACTCGCTCCGTCGTCACGGACTGTCTGGGTCTGGTCACGCTGCTGCTGGCTGCATTGTCGGCTGCCCACGTCACGGATCACGCATTCGCCGACGCTGTCGGATCATCAGCGCCCGTGCTCATCGTGATGGGTTCGCTGTTGCTCGGCGGCATCTGCGGATCGCTGCTGCGGATCGAGGACCGGCTGGCACAGGTCGCTGATCGAGTGCACCTGCGGATTGGCCGGTGGGGTCGGCAGGGAGCCGAGGATGACCAGGGGTGCCCGGCGGCCGCCCGGGAGCGGTTCGTTGAAGGCTGGCTCACCGCCACGCTCGTGTTTTGTGTTGGACCGTTGACCATCCTCGGTTCGCTCGACGACGGTCTGGGGCGCGGCATTGACCTGCTCGCGATCAAATCGGTCCTCGATGGCTTCGCGGCGATCGCGTTCGCCGCGTCCTTCGGCATCGGCGTGCTGATGTCGGCCGGGTCCGTTCTGGCCATTCAGGGCAGTCTCACGATCGCCGGCGTCCTGCTCGGCGCTGTCCTTCCCGAGGCTGCGATCAGTGCGCTCACCGCGACCGGCGGACTCATGCTGGCTGGCATCGGACTGCGGTTGCTGCGCATCCCTGGTGATCGCCGTACGCTGACGCGTTGACCGGACATGCCTGGCCCTGATCCTGTCAGGTCGGTTCAGGCCTGGGCCGGACCGGGTTCGAGTCAGGGCGCCGATGGCTCCTTGCCGGCATCGCCGTGGGTGTCTGCGGGCAGCCCGTGAATCACAGCCGCAGCCACCTCTCGCATTCCCAGCCGACGATCCATCGCCGTCTTTTGGATCCATCGGAAGGCATCGGGTTCGGACAGTCGGAGTTTGGTCATCAAAATGCCTTTGGCGCGGTCCACCGCACGGCGAGTCTCGAACCGCTCGCCCAGATCGGCCACCTCACGCGACAGCGCTCGCAGTTCGAGCCATCGAGATCGGGCGATGTGGATGGCCGGACGCAGGTCGTCAATGGTGAACGGCTTGACGACATACGCCATCACGCCGGCGTCACGGGCACGTTCGACAAGGTTCTTGTCGCTGAATGCAGTCAGCATCACGACCGGGGCCAGCCCTTCCCTGATGGCAGCGGCTGAGATCCCGTCCATGACCGGCATTTTCACGTCCATGACCACGACATCAGGGGGCTCTGCGCGGCACATCTCAACGGCCGCTTGTCCGTCGCTGGCCTGACCGCTGACCTGGTAACCGCTCTCCGCCAGCATTTCGATGAGGTCAAGCCGGATCAGAGCCTCGTCCTCAGCTACCAGGATGCGCAGCGCCTGAGCCTCTACAGGCGGCGTCAAGTGCCGGGTGTCCGGTGCCGAGGGAGGTGGCGCGGGCAGGGGTGCGGCCGGGATAGCGTCGTTGCCAGCCCCCGGCCTGACGGCGTCGGTCACCCACCCAAGGGTAGCCATCGGCCCTCGCCCATGGTGGGCGGTTCCTCGTCGTTCTCGTTGACCTGGACGCTGACCGGTGTC
>CAJDXD010000058.1_pt1 | contig 10048 bp, 9 predicted proteins | sample 7391761 | NCBI WGS metagenome assembly CAJDXD01 (sample SAMEA7055743, study PRJEB34461) | soil metagenome | biome: terrestrial ecosystem; feature: Peninsula; material: soil | place: Antarctica | collected 2016
CTTCGATCAGCGTCGCTGCCAAGTCGTTGATGAAACGCTGCGGGTCCACGGGTGTCCCGGTGCCGTCATTGGTCTGTTCGATGTCGACCAGCCAACCGGTCTCTTCGGGAATCACGACCTCGGGGATGCCGCCGGTGCGGGTCGCCACGACAGCAGCCTCGCAGGCCATCGCTTCAAGGTTGACAATGCCAAGGGGTTCGTAGACCGACGGGCAGACGAACACGGTAGCCATCGATAGCAGCGCGATCACCTTCGCCCTCGGCAGCATTTCAGCGATCCAGAAGACGCCCTGGCGATGACGACGCAATTCCTCGAAGAGGCCTTCGACCTCCAACCGGATCTCTTGGGTGTCCGGCGCACCGGCGCACAGCACCAGTTGGACCTCGGGTGGCAACTGGGCCGCGGCACGCAACAGGTACGGCAGTCCCTTTTGTCGGGTGATCCGGCCGACGAAGACCACCGTGGGAGCATCCGGGTCAATGCCCTGCTCCTTCAACGACTCATGGGCGCTCCCGCTCCGGTCCGGCTGCCAAAGCGTCGAGTCGATCCCGTTGTGCACCACTTTGACTTTTTCTGGCGGGATGCTCGGGTAGCACTTCAGCACATCGGCCCGCATGCCGTGACTGACCGCGATGACGGCGGCGGCCGCTTCGTACGCCGTCTTCTCCACCCACGATGAAACCCGGTACCCGCCGCCGAGTTGCTCCGCCTTCCAGGGCCGTAACGGCTCCAGGCTGTGCGCTGAGATCACGTGCGGGACTCCGTGCAGCAGCGAGGCGAGGTGGCCCGCCATGTTTGCATACCACGTGTGCGAGTGCACTAGGTCGGTGCCACCGCAATCGGCCGCCATCGTCACGTCGACCCCAAGGGTCTGCATGGTCGGGTTGGCGGACAGCAGTTGCGGCAGGTCAGGGTAGCCGTTCGTGCCTGGCTCAGCCTGCGGATGACCGAATGCTCTGACTTGGACGTCGATGTCCGCTCGAGCACGCAGCGCCTTCACGAGTTCGTCGACGTGAACGCCGGCGCCACCGTAGACGTTGGGGGGGTATTCCTTGGACAGGATGTCGACTCGCACCTACGAAAGACTAGTGCTCACCTGAGCGGAAACACCCAGCGGTCGGCTCCCGTTGTCGGGTGCCGGACGGTACGTTGCAGGCATGACGCGTCCATCCCGCATACCGAAGGTGCTCGCCATCGTCCTTGCTGGTGGTGAGGGCAAACGACTGATGCCGTTGACCAAGGACCGGGCCAAGCCGGCGGTGCCTTTCGGTGGCATCTATCGGTTGATCGATTTCGCGTTGAGCAATGTCGTCAATTCGGGCTATCTCAAGGTCGTCGTGCTGACCCAGTACAAGAGCCACAGCCTGGATCGTCACGTCACGCGGACCTGGCGGATGTCCACGATGCTCGGTAACTATGTCGCCCCAATCCCCGCTCAGCAGCGGATGGGCAAGCAGTGGTACATGGGCAGTGCCGACGCGATCTATCAGAGCCTGAATATTCTCGAGGACGAGTCGCCGGACATCGTCGTGGTGGTCGGCGCGGACCACGTGTACCGGATGGACTTCAGCCAGATGGTCGCTCAGCATGTGGAGACGGGCGCTGGCATCACGGTCGCCGCCATCCGCCAGCCCATCGGCCTCGCAGATCAGTTCGGCGTCATCGAGGTGGACGACGCCGACATACGAAAAGTCGACCGTTGGCGGGAGAAGCCAAAGGACGCCAAGGGTCTGCCCGACGCCGCCCACCAGGTGCTCGCTTCGATGGGGAACTACGTCTTCGACGCGGAGGTGTTGCGCGACGCCGTGACCCAGGACGCATTCCTGGACGAAAGCGCGCACGACATGGGTGGTGACATCGTGCCCTTCTTCGTCAACCAGGGCGGCGCGTACGTCTACGACTTCAAGGACAACGTCGTTCCCGGCGCTACCGACCGGGATCGCGCGTACTGGCGGGACGTCGGGAGCATTGACTCCTACTATGACGCCCACATGGACTTGATCTCGCTCAGCCCGATCTTCAACCTGTACAACTACGACTGGCCCATCTACACCTCCTCCGAGCGTCCATATCCGCCGGCGAAGTTCGTCCATAACGAAACCGGCCGGATGGGCGAAGCCATCAACTCGGCGGTCTCCCCCGGCGTGGTGATCAGTGGTGCCAAGGTCAGCGACTCTGTTGTTTCATCGGGATGCCACATTCACAGCTACTCGCGTGTGCAGCACAGCGTGCTGCTCGACAACGTGACGGTCGGTCGGAACACGAGGGTTGAGCGAGCCATCCTGGACAAGAACGTCATCGTCGACGACGGCGCGACGATCGGCATCGACCGCGATCTCGACCTCGCACGCGGATTGCCCATCTCCGAGAGCGGCATTGTCACCGTGCCAAAGGGTATGCACATCACGGCGTGACGTGTGCCTGGACCGCCGCCGCGTCAGCTCGACCCAGCGTCCACCCTGGCACTTAGGGTGGAGGCCATGCCGCGTTTCAACCCCTTCCGTGCCCTGCGCTACGCCCCTGGATCCGACTTGGACGCGGTGATCGCGCCGCCGTACGACGTGCTTTCCCAGGCGCAGGTTGACTCGCTGCAGGTCGGGCACGAGCACAACATCACCCATGTCGATGTGCCTGCCGGTGGCGCGGACCGGTACGTCGAAGCCGGCCGAAGGCTGCGCGACTGGATCGACCAGGGTGTGTTGGTGGCTGACCAACGCCCATCGTTCACGGTGTACCGGATGCGGTTCACGGACGAGACCGGGGTACGTCGTGACCTCGCCGGGGTGTTCGGTGCCTTGGAGGTGGTAGACGCTGACGCCGGCGGGGTGTTGCCGCACGAACGGACCACAGCCAAGGCATCCTCTGATCGGCTGGAGTTGACCAGGGCCACGGCCTGCAACATGTCGCCGGTGTGGGGCTTGGCACTGGCCCGCGGCTTGACTGACGAGCTGCGCGAACCGGGTGAGCCGCNNNNCGGGGTCGAGCATGTCGTCGAACGAATCGACGATCCTGACCGGATTGCCCGGATCAAGGCTGCGGTGTGCACCGACGACATTCTGATCGCCGACGGGCACCACCGTTATGGGGTCGCCCGGACCTACCTCGACGAGCAGCTGGGCACCAGCCTTGGCACAGCCGCCGAGCTGACGTTGGCGTTCGTTGGCGAGTTGACACCCGAGCAGCTGAGCATTCAAGCCATCCACCGCCTCTATGACGGCATCGACGTCGACACGCTGCGCGCCGAGCTGTCCACGTGTTTCGACGTCGCCCCAGCCCCGCGGCCGGAGGGTGAGCTGCTTTCGAAAATGCGTCAGCGGGGAGCACTGGCGCTGCTCGCCCCGGGCGGCACGGCGCAATACTTGATTCCGAAGCCGCGAGCGTTCGAAGGGGTGCGCTCACTGGACGGGGCCTGGCTCGAACATGCACTGGTGAACTCCGCCGCGACGGTCAGCTACCAGCACGGGGTGGATGAGGTGCTGCATGCGCTTGATACCGGCGCTGCGCAGGCCGCGGTGCTGATCAGGCCGGTGAGCATCACTGAGATCGAACGAACGGCCCGCGAAGGCCTGCTCATGCCGCCAAAGTCGACGTTCTTCATCCCAAAGCTACGCACCGGCCTGGTCATTCGCGACCTCACACAGCCCTGAGCTGCCGACTCACGCTTCGCGTCCGCGGCGGGGGTCGATAAGGCGCCCGTTTGGAACCGCTCGCAACGCGAGCCGGTCCAGCCTAGGCAGTACCAGAGGCGAGCAGGGTGCGTTCTCGGCGCGTGCTGAACAATTGAATCGAGCCAACGGGGCAGAACCCGCCGGCCAGAGCTGCCCGGAGTGCGACCGCGTTGCCCGGCGGCACGCACGCAACCACGAGTTCATGCTCCGGGACACAGGAGCGTGCTTGGTCGATGACTGCGGCGGCCTGCCCTCGGCGCAGGTGCTCGGGGGACAGCTCGACACTGACTTGGCGCAATCCGGCGATCCCTCGGGAGAGCACTACGACGTCGCGATCGAGATGGTCGCGGCTGCCCATCACCTGAAGGTTTTGACAGGTCCGGCGGACGTGGTCGACGAACGGGCGTTTGGCCAGGTCGGAGCGTGATACGAGGTTTTGGTGACCATCGCAACCGGTACCGATGCCGAGCAGCAAGATCTGCAGCTGGTCGATCCAGCCGTTGGCCCCCGCAAGTGCGGTCACGACGCTGGGATGGTGCGCTCCACCGACACCGTCGACGCCAAGCTCGGCCAATCCGATGTCGGGAACGTCGTACGACACCGCCAAAACGGCGTGTCCGGTGAAGGTGACGATCGCCTGAAGATGAGGTGCCCACGGGCTGACCCGAGTCCATCCCCCGTCAGTGTCACGGAACCGTCCGGCGGCGATGTCGCGCAGCAGCCGGGCCAGCGGGTGACGAGCGGGCGTCCAGACTCGCTCGTCGGTCATGGTTGGGTCAGATTCGGCCAGTGATGTCCGGACACGAGAAGGTGCTCCTGTTCTCGACCCCGAGCGGGGCGGCAGGACGTGGCGTGAGCCCCGGGCCAGACGGTTCGTGCGCCCAACCTGGCCCAGGCTCACCGCACATATCGGCGGTTCCCGGGCGCTTCGGAGGGAATCCAGGAGGCGATCCACGACGGCTCGGGTCGCGGACCGGCGTACCCGTCACGACCGCAGCCGATGAGCGCTCTGGACGCGCTATTGGCCCATCGCGTGCACGCCACCGTCGACGTGCACAATCTCCCCAGTGGTGGCCGGGAACCAGTCGGACAGCAACGCGGTACACGCCTTCGCCGCAGGCACCGGATCCTTCACATCCCAACCGAGCGGCGCGCGGTCTCCCCACAGGGAGAACTGGTCGAATTCCGGGATCGCGTTCGCTGCCGCCGTACGAACTGGACCTGATGCCACGAGGTTGCAGCGGATGCCGCGGGCACCCAGGTCCCGGGCAAGATATCGGCTCGTCGACTCGAACGCGGCCTTGGCCACGCCCATCCAGTCGTACACGGGCCAGGCCACGCTCGCGTCCAACGTGAGGCCGACCACCGCGCCACCGGCGGACATCAGCGGGAGGCAGGCAACGGTGAGAGACTTCAGGGAGTAGGCCGACACCTGCATCGCGACCCCCACGTCCTCCCACGACGCCCCAAGGAAGTCGAAGGCTCCCGGCGGGGCGAAAGCAATCGAGTGCAGGACGCCGTCCAAGCCGTTCACCTGTTCGCCTACTCGCTGCGCCAACGATTCCAGCTGGGCGGGGTCGACGATGTCGAGTTCCAGCACTTCGCATGGCCGGGGCAACCGCTTGGCGATGGTCGTGGTGATCTTCATGGCCCGACCGAACGAGGTGAGGACCACTTCGGCGCCCTCCTCCTGGGCAAGCCGGGCCACGTGAAAGGCGATCGAAGAGTCCGTCAAAACACCCGTGATCAGCAGCTTCTTACCATCGAGCAGGGCCATTGACGAACGGTCCTTCCAGTTAAGGGTCGAGCCGGAATTGACCTCGGGCTCCCGGTGGTGGGAGCGGTGTGCAGCGGATGGGCACGCCGTAGCGGCGGATCAGTGTCCCATGCCCAGCCCGCCGTCGACCGGCAGGACCGCGCCGTTGATGTACCCGGCCTCGGATGAAGCCAGGAATCGTACGGCGGCGGCGATCTCAGCGGTGGTCCCGAACCGCCCGGCCGGGATCGCGGCCCGGTACAGGTCCTGCCGCTCCTGCGGCAGCTGCTCCGTCATCGCGGTCTGGACGAAGCCAGGGGCAACCACATTGGCCGTGATTCGCCGGCCGCCCAGTTCGCGGGCGATCGAGCGGGCTGCACCAACCAGTCCGGCTTTGCTTGCGGCGTAATTCACTTGTCCCGGCGAGCCGTATAGGCCGACCACACTTGAGATGAAGATCATCCGGCCCCGCTTGAGCCGGATCATGCCCCGGCTGGCCCTTCGGGCGCATCGGATGACCCCGATCAGGTTGGTCTGGATGACCGCATCCAGGTCATCGTCGCTCATTCGCAGGAGCAGCTGGTCACGCGTGATGCCTGCGTTGGCGACCAGGACCTCGACCGGTCCCCCGAGCAGCGCTTCGGCGGACTCGAAGGCTGCCGTGATGGAGGCGGGGTCCAGGACGTCCAGGGCGACCGCGTCGAGCCCTTCCGGCGCCTGCCCGCTCCGGCATCCGACCACGACCCGGTAGCCTGCCGCGCGCAAGTCCAGTGCAATGCTCAGGCCGATCCCGCGATTTCCGCCGGTGACCAAGGCAGTGCGGCCCTGCTCAGGACCATCGAGACGCGGCGAGGTCGGGTCCGGTGTCATGTTGCTCCCTTTCACGGCCTACGGCCTCACGACGTTCCGCGGACTCGGCCTGCGCGATACCTTACGACGACAGCGCGGGTTGGCGATGCCGAACCACTCATGTAGCCGTGCCCGCGCCGTACTCGTCCGTAACCTTATGCAGTGGTCGTCGCCGCCAGGTCGACGCGCATGCTCCAGGCGTACGCTGAGAGCGTGTCGCTAAGACTGCGAGGACCCGAAGGAACCGTACACTCGATCTCCGCGCTACCCACGTCCTTACGTGAAGACCAAGACGGTCGGGTCCGCGGGTATGTCATCTCAATGGGCATCCGCACCATTTGCTTCATCGTGGCCGGAGTGCTCGCCATCGCGACGCCCTGGACTCCCGCTGTGTGGCTCTGCCTGATCGCGGCGATGGTCCTGCCATACCCGGCGGTGGTGCTGGCGAACAACTCCGCCAACAGGAAATCGCATTTCATCGAGCCGGTAACCCCGATCAAAGCGATCGGGACCGCTGAAGACCAGCGACGTGGACCCGGCGCCGGCGAAAGCTGGTAGCCCGGCGTAGACAGCCAGGCGAATCGTCAAGATCTGCCACCGGGCTACCTTGATCCTGCCTCGCCCGCGCGGTCGGAGACCTGAGCGCTTTCCTCTTTGGCCCCTCCTGGAGCACCCAACGACGCGCTCGCTGCGAGGCCGAGCAGGAGGAAAGCGGTGGCCGTCGCCGCCGACCAACGGGTCGCTTCGGTGAAGGCTTCACGGCTCGCCGCGGCGAGCGGCTTCGTTGCCGGACTGGCCGCCAGTTCGGGGATCGCACTACCCGCGCTCGCGACCACAACCTCGATGACCTGAGCCCGTTCGGCCGAGGGCAGGTTCGCCTCGGTGAGCTGCGTGTCGAGACTGTTCTGGAGGCTGAGGAACAGCACCGTTCCCAAGATGGCGATGCCGAAGGCTGCGCCCACCTGCCGCGAGGTGCTCTGCGTCCCCGACGCCTGACCACTGCGCTCGACGGGGACGTCGGTCAGGACGACCCCGGTCAGCTGAGCCGTCGCGAATCCGACCCCGATCCCGTACGCAAACAGAAAAGGTGCCACCGCAACCCAGGTGGAGTCTGCGCGCAGCGCAAGCGCTAGACCGCCGACACCGAACACCTCCAGCGCGATTCCCGCCCGAACGACGAACACCGGGCCACGGGTGCGGGCCAGGCCTGCTCCGAGGCCACTGGCCAGAAAGCTCCCTCCGGCGAGGAACAGCAGCACCAGACCGGTCTCAAAAGCGGTGTATGAAGCGACGTTCTGCAGCCACAACGGCAGGGAGAAGAGCAGTCCGAATTCGCCGAGGCTGACGATCGCGGCGGCAATGTTGCCGTTGCGAAAGGAGACGATGGAAAAGAGGCGGAGGTCGAGCAGCACGGCCTTGCCCAGCCGTCCTCGACGGCGTTCGAGGATCGCGAACACGACCAGCGCGAGCACGCCCGCGACGAATGCGGCTGGGACGATTGACACGCGGCCGGTGTACTCCCATGAGCCGACTTCGACGGGTTTGAGCGCGGTGAGCCAGCCGTAGGTGCGGCCCTCGATGAGTGCGAAGACCATGCCGCCGAACCCAACCGATGCCAGGACCGCACCACCGACGTCCGTGCCGGGCACGGCGCTGGAGTCACGAGACTCGCGAAGGAACAGGAACAATCCCGTCAGTACGACCATGGCGAACGGAATGTTGATACCGAAAGCCCACCGCCACGAGTAGCTGGTCGTGAGCCAGCCACCCAGGAGTGGCCCGAGCGCAGCGGTGCCGCCGATCGTGGCGCCCCACACACCGAAGGCGATGGCTCGTTCGGGTCCTCGGAAGGTGGCATTGATCAGTGACAGCGACGCCGGCAGGATCATGGCACCGCCGATGCCTTGGATCGCCCGAGCGCCGATCAGCGCGTCGCCACTGCCCGCGAGCGCCGCCGCGACGCTCGCGACGGCGAACACCATGATCCCGACGGCGAACAACAGCCGCCTGCCAAAGCGGTCCGAGAGCCGACCGAAGACCAGGAGCAGCGAGGCGAAGACGAGGGTGTAGACCTCCTGAACCCATTGCGCCTGCGTCGAGGTGAGGCCGATGTCGCGAATGATGGAGGGAATCGCGACGTTGACGATCGTCGCGTCGACGATGATGAGCGAGACACCGAGACTGACGACGACAAGCCCAAACCATCGGCGACGGTCGCGTGAAGTCGGCGCGGGCGACGCTAAGGGTTGACGCGGCTGCGCGGTCGTCCCATCGTCATATCGCTTGTTCACTGAGCAACCTCGTGAGTCACCACTTGCGCGATGCTACTCCCGGTGTGAACCTCGGCAAGATCGATGCACCCAGCCCGGCCAGGCGCTCCACTCAGCACTTGACCAAGATGGTGAGCTGGTCATCATCAGCCTGGTGCGACCACCGCCTCAATCCGCCCAGTACGTTGCCTGCAGGAGTATCAAGAAGGAGGTGTCCGTGCCGACCAAACGCTCGGTCCGGGTCCAGCTCACGGGGCATCCAGCCGCCGTCCTGAGCCGGATGGCCGATCCGGCGATCGCGCAGGCACGAGCGACCGTCGATCCCACCCTGCAGGGCGAGGTGGTCGAGCTCGTGACGCTGCCCTGCGATGAGCAACCCGGGCAGGGTCGCGAAGCGATCGCCGGGGTACGGTACGGCACCCGAGTGCAGATTCCTCGGACCTGGATGCCGGCCCGGGTGGCTTCCGTCGCCCTCCGTGACCCGGATCGAGGACTGGCGGATGGATGGCCAAGCCGCGCTGGCCGAGGTCGCCTTGATGATCGTCGGCGTACCCGGCCGTGGCACGGCGCACGCTTCGCTGACGCCTTCCCCGCAGGGGCACACCTGCCTGCTGACCTATGTGCTTGAGCTCACGGTAGGCGTCCCAATCGTCGGGCAGCTCATCGAAGGGATCGTGGTGAGCAGGATTGCGGCGACCCTGGAGCGGGAGTGTGACGTCCTCGGCCGGGCCTGACGGGAGCATGAGGACGCGCCCCGGAGAGCGCCTCGCGGGGGCGGCGATCCTGCTCGCCGTGGTGGGGATCGTCGGTTTTGGGTGGGCCGCGATGCTCGATCCCGGGACGTCCTACGCGTGGGCCCAAAACATGATCAGCGACCTTGGCCGCGTGGGGTGCCGTTCGTGGCACGGCCGCTTCGTGTGCTCGCCCCGGCACGAGTTGTTCAACGTCGCACTTGTCGGCTCGGGCCTGCTCGTCGTGGGCGCCGCGATCCCGCTTCGACGGCTCTGGGGGCCACTGTTGTCGGCGTCGATGGCAGCGTTGGGGATTGGCCTGATGATCCTCGGGGCGTTTCCCTCGGACGTGGCCAGGGATATCCATCTCGCGGGGGCGACGCTGGCGCTACCGACACCCGGGGCAGGTCTGCTCGTGTCCGGGTTCCGCCCCGCCACCGCCTGGCTCTCCCGCTTTGCTCGGCTGCGAGCGGTCCTCGGCCTGCTGACGTTGACCGTCTCCGCGCAGCACCTTCTGCCGGACGATGTCGGACTCGTGCCCAGGGGCGCGGCCGAGTATGCCGCGATGCTCGCCCTGATGACGTTTCTGCTGGTCGAAGCCAGCCGGTTGCTGCGGCCTGTGGAGAGGGTGCCCAGTAGGCGCGGGACCGCCTGGCTCGGTCGCCCTGACCAGTAATCACCCGCCGAGACGCGGCAGGACCCACTGGCTGAGCTCGAGTGTTACGCCGATCGCAGCCTCCCTTCGAGATACCGAACCGCTGCCCCCGGCCCGTC
>CAJDXD010000053.1_pt1 | contig 9655 bp, 7 predicted proteins | sample 7391761 | NCBI WGS metagenome assembly CAJDXD01 (sample SAMEA7055743, study PRJEB34461) | soil metagenome | biome: terrestrial ecosystem; feature: Peninsula; material: soil | place: Antarctica | collected 2016
CTTTCCTTGGTCATCACCTACCCGGATACCGACACCCGCGACGCGATCCTGGACACCGGCATGACCGACGGTATGGAAGCCAGTTACGCACGGTTGGAGTTGGAGCTCATGGCGATCGCTCGAAGCGGTCGTTAGCCACAGTGGGCCTTCGTTCCGAAACTGCGGGGCCGGAAACGCAGGCAAGGAGCGGCCAAACATGGCCGCTCCTTGCTTGGAGCGTCGGGACGATTCTTTCGAACCGGTTCCGAGTGCTTTCTTTGAGCTGCGTTGTTCCGGGTGGGCGATACTGGACTCGAACCAGTGACCTCTTCCGTGTCAAGGAAGCGCGCTAGCCAGACTGCGCCAATCGCCCTTTGGTCGTACTCGTGTTGAGGTGGAGACGGGATTTGAACCCGTGTACACGGCTTTGCAGGCCGTTGCCTCGCCTCTCGGCCACTCCACCACCAAGGTCCCTACGCTGGGCGCCGGGCCCGTGGAGAAGGCGTGAAGGCCTCCGAGCGGACAACGAGACTCGAACTCGCGACCCCAACCTTGGCAAGGTTGTGCTCTACCAACTGAGCTATGTCCGCAGTACCGGCGCTGGCGCCCCGGAGGGGGTCCACCGTGGCGTCACGACGATAACCGATCCAGCCCCGCGTCGTCCAACCGGCCACGAAGTGCTCCAATGTCGGACGCATCCGACCCGCAAGCGCATGCGCGACGGCTGCGTGGAACGACGTCGACAGGCTACTCTCAGGCCCATCGACTGGCATGTCGTCGAAGAGCCACCCAACGATGCTGGTGGTATCACCGACCGAGTGGACCGGCTCCACGGTGGAGCCGACCAGAAACGTGCGGGCAACGAAACAGCGCGGTAATTCCAAGCGGATCCAGTCAGGGGGCGCGGGGGCGGCTCTAGCTGGTGATTGATGACGCAGCCAAGGATTGGTCGGCGGTGCGGGACGAGACGCCAGAGGAATATAAGAAGGGCGCTATGGACATCTGGCCAGGCAAGGCGTACCCACTGGGAGCGACATTCGACGGATCAGGCGTGAACTTCGCAGTCTTCTCCGAAATCGCGCACCGAGTCGTACTCTGCCTGATCGACGACGACGGTGAGCAAACCTCGATCGAGCTCACCGAGGTGGACGCGTATGTCTGGCATTGCTACGTCCACAACTGTCAGCCGGGCCAGCGATACGGCTACCGGGTGCACGGCCCATACGATCCCGATCGCGGCCACTGGTGCAACCCCGCGAAGTTACTCCTCGACCCGTACGCGAAGGCCATCGACGGGCAAGTGACCAAGAATGAGTCGCTCTTTGCCTATTACTTTGATGACCCGGAAAAGCGCAACGACTCCGACTCAGCGGCCGACACCATGCTCAGCGTCGTCATCAACCCGTTCTTCGACTGGGGCCACGACCGACCACCACAGCATCAATACCACCAGACGGTAATGTATGAGGCGCACGTCAAAGGCCTGACGATGACCCACCCGAACGTGCCGGAGACGATCCGCGGCACGTACGCCGGCATCGGGCACCCGGCAACGATCAAGCACCTCAAGCAACTTGGGGTGACCGCCCTGGAGCTGCTGCCGGTGCACCAGTTCGTGCAGGACACCCACCTGCAGGAAAAGGGCCTTCGCAACTACTGGGGTTACAACACCATCGGATTCCTCGCCCCACATAACGAGTACGCCTCAACCGGATCCCGCGGTCAGCAAGTGACCGAATTCAAAGCCATGGTCAAGGCGTTGCACGAAGCGAATATCGAGGTCATCCTCGACGTGGTCTACAACCACACCGCCGAAGGCAATGAGCGAGGACCGACGATCTGCTTCCGCGGCATCGACAACACGGCGTACTACCGTCTGGTCGACGACGACAAACGGCACTACTACGACACCACGGGCACCGGAAACAGCCTGCTCATGCGCAGTCCCCATGTGCTCCAGTTGATCATGGACTCACTGCGGTATTGGATCGTGGAAATGCACGTCGACGGCTTCCGGTTCGATCTTGCAGCCACCTTGGCTCGGCAGTTCCACGAAGTGGACAAGCTGTCAGCGTTCTTTGACCTGATTCAACAGGATCCGGTGATCAGCCAGGTGAAGCTCATCGCCGAACCCTGGGACCTGGGCGACGGCGGGTATCAGGTGGGCAACTTCCCGCCGCTGTGGACCGAGTGGAACGGCCGATACCGCGACACCGTGCGTGACTATTGGCGCGGCGAAGCTGCCGCGCTTTCCGAGTTCGGGTCGCGGCTGACCGGATCCTCAGATCTCTATGCGCATTCCGGACGGCGGCCGATCGCTTCGATCAACTTCATCGTCGCTCACGACGGGTTCACCCTGGCTGACCTGGTGTCGTACAACAACAAACGCAATGAGGCGAACGGGGAGGGCAACGCCGATGGCGAGAGCCACAACCGGTCGTGGAACTGTGGCACCGCGCAGGATGACGGCCCAAGCGACGATCCGCAGATCAGGGCGCTGCGATTGCGCCAGCAGCGCAACTTCCTCACGACCTTGCTGGTCAGTCAGGGCGTGCCCTTGCTGGCGCATGGCGACGAGTTTGGTCGTACCCAAAAGGGCAACAACAACGTGTATTGCCAGGACAACGAGCTGTCCTGGATCGACTGGGATCTGAGCGATGAGCAGCAACAACTGCTGGCCTTCGTCAGCCATCTAGTCACGCTGCGGCAGGAGCACCCGGTGTTTCGGCGGCGTCGCTTCTTCCGGGGCAAGGCCGACCACGGCGGAGGTTCGGAGTTACATGACATCGTTTGGCTGAATGTGGATGGTTCGGAGATGGCCGAGCGGGACTGGCAGACCGGGTACGCTCGCACGCTTGCGGTGTACTTCAACGGCCAAGCGATCCACGAACCGGACGAGCGCGGACAACGAGTCACCGACGATGACTTCATCCTGATGTTCAACGCGCACAGCGACCCCGTTGCCTTCACCGTGCCGCCCGACATCGGTGACGTGTGCTGGCTTGAAGTCGTCAATACGGCCACCACCACCGGCATCCCGGGCCGCGATGACCCGCCGCATGAGGGTGGCGGCCGGGTCACGGTCTCAGAGCGCTCCGTGGTGATCCTGCAAAGCGTGCCGCGGCCGACAGCACCCGCCCTCCACAGGGACAAAACGAGGCGGTCGGGCTCAGCGCGGTCCGCTCCCTCCGGTGTTGACGAACTGACCCCTCGGCGTACCGGAAGCCGTGCCGCAGCCCGGCGGCGGGCTGGCCGGTTCACCGGCAGCGACTTCCCCGACCTCGGCGCCGCGGCACGAGCAGCCAACCGCGCCCAGACCGAGGCCGCCGACGAGGTACAGCAGCCCGGCCAGCACCCCGTGGATCAAGACCCTGCGCCGTAGTGCTCAGACGGCGATTGCGTGCACCCAGACGGCTCATCACGGCAGCGCATCGGCCCGCTCCGACAGGAAGCTCGTCACCGCACCTTCCCACCGCGAGGGGTCCAGGTTCCATTCCTGGGTGTGCCGTGCCATGGTCCACGGTTCCCATCGGACCAGATCGGGATCCCAGTTGGTGCGGGCCACGTCAAGGGGTCGATGCACCCCCACGAGGCGGCGCGCCCAGCCTTGACCGATAAGACGCGTCACCGATCTGGCCGCCGCCGACGGCAGCCCGAGCGCAGCCGCGTGGTGCCGAATCACGTGACCCCAGTCGATGACCGGGCTGTCCAGGACCACCGCACTTACGACGCTGGCCAGCGGTGACTGATCGAGCATCTGGAGCGCCGCCGCTCCGCCCATGGACCAGCCCACCAGCACCACCTCTCGGGCACCGTGGGCCATCGCAAAGTCAACGCACGCCTCGACATCACCCCACTCTGACAAACCGAGGTTGTACCTTCCATCTGGGCTTGGCGGGGCGCCGACGTCATTGCGGTAGGACGGGATCAGGCACATCAACCCCAGCTGCGAGAGCACCGGGACTGCGCGCAGACACTCCGGCCGCTCCCCGCCACGCCCGTGCACCAGAATCGCCCAGCGATCTGCCGGCGCATCGGCAACCGTCCGCCCAGCGGGCGGGATCAGCCAAGCCGGCAAGCCTCCGATCTGCGAAGGCACGACCACGTCGACATAGTCCATCGCCAGATCGGCGAGCGGATCACGAGCGTAGTACCAACCGTTCCACCGGGCCGGCCCGGCCTGTGGGACCCCGGCATCCACTGCCTCCAGCACTCGGGTCACGCCCGTCGGCGACGCCTGAATCACTTCACCGATGCGAAGGTGTCCACCGGCGAACCAAATGCCGTAGCGACCGGGCACGACCGTGTCCGCCGTGACCGAGAGGGTGATCCGGTCGTCAGCCACCGACTGAATCTGGACGTCGTCGAGATGGTTGCGATCAGGTAGCAACAGCACGCGCGACAGGTAGGTCAGGAAGCCGGTGGTCCCGATGGCGGAAGCTGTTATCAGCCCGGTGACACCGGCCGCTATCCGCCGGAATGGTCGACCGGGGCGGTCCGATGCTCTGGACGTCGACCCGTCAGGGGCGCCGATCGAGGTCATGCTCACGACACCAGTGTCCCTCCGCTCGGCGGAGGGGGTGACCAGCGGGAGAATGCCTGACATGGAGTTGCCGCTGGAACTACCGATCGCCCCCATGCTCGCCAAGTCGGTCCCCCAGGTGCCCGAGCCGGATGAGGTCGCCGGCGGCCTTTCGTACGAGCCGAAGTGGGACGGGTTCCGCGCCCTGGTGCTGCGTGCCGGTGATCAGATCGAGCTGTCCAGCCGGGGTGGCAAGTCGTTGAACCGGTACTTCCCAGAACTGCTCGCGGCGCTGGCCCGATTGTTGCCTCAGGTATGCGTGGTCGACGGAGAAATCGTGGTGCGGACCGGTACGCCGGGGGCGCAGCGGCTCGACTGGGACGCATTGAGCCAACGAATCCACCCCGCTGACTCGCGGGTCCAGCTGCTGGCGACCCAGACGCCCGCCGAGTTCGTCGCCTTCGACCTGATCGCGTTGGGCGACCGGGATCTGACCGACGTGCCGTTCCGGCAGCGACGAAAGGAGCTGACGGCGGCGCTGGCCCATGTACGACCTGACGACCCGGTACACCTCACCGCGGCGACGGAGGATCCGGAGGTGGCACGGGACTGGTTCGCGCGCTTCGAGGGCGCCGGGCTCGACGGGATTGTCGCCAAGCCACTGGCCGGGGTGTACACCCCCGGAAAGCGAACCATGCTGAAGGTCAAGCACAAGCGCACCGCCGAGGCTGTTGTCACGGGCTACCGGATCCACAAGTCCGGCCGTGGTGTCGGCTCGCTGCTGCTCGGCGTGTACGGCCAGGACGGACGGCTCTCCAACGTGGGTGGCATCGCGGCTTTCAGTAACGCCCGGCGCCTGGAGCTGATTGATGAGTTGGCGCCGCTGGTGGTGCGGGATGAGGCCGGCGCGGTGGCGCATGCGCAGACCGACCGGTCCCGCTTCTCATCCAGCAAAGACGTCAGCTACGTGCCGTTACGTCCGGAACGGGTCGTAGAGGTGGCCTTCGACCAGCTTGAGCGGTACCGATTCCGGCATGCCGTGACGTTCTTGCGCTGGCGGCCGGAGATGGCGCCCGAAGACTGCCGCTACGACCAGATCGACCAGGCGGTGGCCTATGACCTGGCCAACGTGTTGGTGAGTCCGGCAGATCCGGCTGCGCGCGGCTGAACTGGGCGCAGCTGATCAAGAGACCGGTCAGTCCTACTGGCGCGGTCGATCACCGTCCCAGTTGTCAGCGTTCTTCTTGCTCGGCTGGACCCTGGGCGGTTCGCCTGGCATCTTCGGGTAGTCCGGTGGGAAGTTCAGTTCACCGAGCCCACGGCTCAGATCCGCCTCCCACAATGACAACGCCTTGTCGATCCGGCCGACGGCATCAGCCATGTCAGCCCAGGCGTCACCGCGTTCCGCGAGTGCGGCCGCAGCGGTGTGAACGGTGAAGTCGCCCGGCTTCGCCCCTGCCAGGTCGGCCCACTCCAGCGGGAACGACACCGGTGCGCCAGGTTGAGACCGAGGGCTGTACGCCGAGGCGATGGTCCGGTCCCGGTTGGCCTGATTGAAGTCGACGAACACCCGCTCGCCACGCTCCTCCTTCCACCACGCGGTGGTGACCAGGTCCGGGCTGCGGCGCTCGAGCTCTCGGGCGATCCCGATGACGGCATGCCGCAGGTCGCCGAACCCGTGGGTGCGCTCGATTCGGCTGTACACGTGCACACCTCGGTGACCGGAGGTCTTCGCCCACCCGCTCAGGCCCAACTCGGCGAGCAGGTCGCGAAGCAGGTGCGCTGCCTCCACGGCATCGGCGTACCCTCGGCCCGGTTGGGGGTCCAGGTCAATGCGTAACTCATCTACCAGGTCGTTGTTGTCGGCCAGCACCGGCCAAGGGTGGAAGGTAACGGTGCTCATCTGCACCGCCCACACCGCCGAGGCGATCTCGTCAATCACCAGTTGCGGATGTTGTCGGCCCGAGGGGTAGGTGCATTGGGTCGTCCGGATCCATTCCGGAGTGCCCTTCGGCGGGTTCTTGGAATAGAACTCTTCACCGTCCACCCCGCCACGGAACCGCTGCAAGGTCGTCGGCCGGTCGCTCACCGCCCGCAGGAAGGGTTGCGCGACGTCGATGAAATACAAGGCAAGGTCGGCCTTGGTGACCGCCGCACTCGCCTCCACCGCCCGCCAGATCGGCTTGTCCGGGTTGGTCAGCCGGATCGTCCGTTCGCTTCCCCGCGGTCCCGGCAGGCTGAGGTTGAGCGCATCGGACGCCATGGCGCCCAGGGTAGGCGCTCGAGGTGACCGAGCGCCGCTCCCCGGACCTGAGTGCGGGAACGCTGCGCGGTCGGCTGGTGTTGTGTCAATCATGAGCCCCCGCGAAACGACCAGCCGCCACTACCCCGTCCAGCTCAGCGAGCAGCGGTGGCGGGAGCTCCTCACGCCTGACGAATACCAGGTGTTACGTGAAGGGGGAACGGAGCCGCCGAACGTCGGCGAATACACCCACACCATGGCGGCCGGCACCTACATCTGCCGCGCATGCGACGCGGAGCTGTTCACCAGTGACACGAAGTTCGCCAGCCACTGTGGCTGGCCGTCGTTCTATCAGCCGACCGACAATGACGCCGTTGAGTTCATCGAAGACCGCTCTTTGTTCATACGCCGAGTCGAGGTCCGTTGTGCCAATTGCGGATCGCACCTGGGACACGTGTTTGAGGGCGAGGGCTACCCGACGCCAACCGACCAGCGGTACTGCATCAACTCGATCTGTCTGCGGCTGGATCCAGATGCCCAGGATGCCCCACCGGCCTAAGCACCGTAGCTGACCAGCGAGAACCCCTTAGCTCCCCCGGCCGGTGACCGATCAGTACCCGGACAGGTCACGACCGGGTTGGGGGAACTCATGTTGACCAGGACGCTGTTGGCCGATGCACTGCAAGGTGACGCAGGCCAGTTTTCGACCGTGCACGACCGAGCACGCCCAGAGCTCGTCGCGGGGCTCTGCCTGAGGTTCTCGGGGGCTCAGGGCACGGCGGCGGAACTTCTACGGACCGCCGCGCCGCACCCCGGCAGAGCCGAGACGATCCCGGCGCCGCGGCCGCTCTTGGCCGTCGCAGCGCTGGTTCGAACGCGCCGGGCTGCCCCAGGGAAGCTCGCTTGATGCCGTTCAGGGCAGTTGCGCCACCAGTTCTTCGATGCTGACCCGTCGGCCCGTGAAGAACGGCGTCTCTTCTCGAACGTGTCGCCGCGCCTGAGAGCCACGCAAGTCCCGCATCAAGTCCACGATGCGGTGCAGTTCGTCAGCCTCGAACGCCAGGACCCACTCGTAGTCACCGAGCGCGAACGAGGCGATCGTGTTCGCCCGCACATCTGGGTAATGACGTGCCATCCGACCGTGCTCGACGAGCATGTCCCGCCGCTCGGTCTCGGGTAGGAGATACCACTCGTAGGAGCGCACGAACGGATACACGCAAATGAACCGCTTCGGCTCTTCCCCGGCCATGAACGCCGGGATGTGACCCTTGTTGAATTCCGCCGGGCGGTGCAGGGCTGCCGCCGACCAAACCGGGGTCAGGTGCCCTCCGAATTCGCTGCGCCGCATCTGGTGGTAGGCCGACTGCAGCTCCTCCATCTTCTCGGCATGCCACCAGATCATCACATCCGCGTCAGCGCTCATTCCCGCGACGTCGTAGACGCCGCGGGTCACCACGTCGCTATCGTCGGCAAACTGTGCGGTCACGTCGCGGACCAGCCGGTCCCGGTGCGCGTGATCCCGCGGGATCGGCGTGGAGACCCGGAACACCGACCACATCGCGTACCTGATGGTGTCGTTGATCTGACGGATCTGGCCTGCGGTCGGACGCGGTGTACTGGTCATGCCGCACATTCTGACGCATCCTCACCGACGGTTTCGGCGCGACCCTCCTAGCCGACCATCGGCTCAGTGGCATCGGGGTCGCGGGCGCACCCCACCCGACGCCCAATCCTGCTGACGGACAAGTCAGGTGACGACGGGTACGGCGAGGCGATCGGCAGTCGGCCTGGCCACCCTGGCCCAGGCCATGGCGAGCCGCCCGGCCGCTTCGACCAACCGATCCTGGGGCAACGTATAGGGCAGCCGGACATAGCGTTGGAGACCGAGTCCCTCGGTAGAGAACACTGGTCCCGGCGCTATCAGGATCCCGTCGGCCTCGGCCGCGGCGGCCAGCGACCCGGCGGCCTCAATTGGCAGTCGGCACCATAGGGACAACCCTCCCGCAGGCAGCCGGAACGACCAGTCCGGGCAGTGCTGCGCCAAGGCTGACGAAAGAGCGTCCCGGCGTCCTCTGGTCAACCTCGCCGTCGGTGCCGACAACCCCGGCTCCTGGTCCAGCAGCCATGTAGCGGTGAGTTGTTCGAGCAACGGCACGCCGAGGTCCAGGGTCGTGCGGGCAGCGCTCACGGCGCTCAGTTGCCGCGCAGGAACGCGCAGCCATCCAACACGCAACCCTCCCCAATGGGACTTGCTCATGCTGCCGACGGTCACCACGTCGGCGTCCGCAGGGGTGCAGGCGGCGTACGGCGGAGGCATCCCAGCCGGAGGCCCCTCCAGGACCACCTCGGCCAGCGTTTCGTCAATGACGGTGATCACCCGTTCCCTGGCCAGCACCGCGCCGATCGCAACGCGCCGGTCAGCCGGCGTGAGTGCGCCCGTCGGGTTCTGGAAGTCGGGGGTCAACAACGCGAGCCTGGGTGCGGTCTGTCGGACGGCGGAGGCCACGTCGTCGGGATCCACCCCGCACTCACCGACCGCGACCCCGACGAGCCTGGCGCCGAAGCGGCGCAGCGCAGCGACCGACGTCGGGTACCCCGGGGTCTCCACCAGGACCCGGTCCCCCACGCCGATGAACGCCCGCCCTAGGATGGCGATCCCGGCGAGCGCGCCATTAGTGACCACGATCTGCTCCGGGTGCGTCGGCAAGCCGCGCTGGGCGTACCGGCGGGCGACCGCCTCACGCAGGACCGGCAACCCGGCCGACTCATACCCCGAGGTTTGCAGGTACGGCGGAATCTGCGCGAGAGCGTGCCGGTAGGCCTGTGCCACTTCCGGCGCCGCCTCGGGGCAAGCACGGGTCAGGTCAATCCGGCCCGGGCCATCCGTGGCGCCAGATCCATACCGGTCATGT
>CAJDXD010000113.1_pt1 | contig 9597 bp, 14 predicted proteins | sample 7391761 | NCBI WGS metagenome assembly CAJDXD01 (sample SAMEA7055743, study PRJEB34461) | soil metagenome | biome: terrestrial ecosystem; feature: Peninsula; material: soil | place: Antarctica | collected 2016
TGACGTTCCCGCCCGGGATGGCGTCTTTCACCGTGGCGACGATGACGTCGCCGATTCCGGCGTAGCGCCGTCCCGAGCCGCCGAGCACGCGTATGCACAGAATCTGCTTTGCACCGGTGTTGTCGGCGACGCGCACTCGCGACTCCTGCTGGATCACTTCTCACTCCTGTCGTCGCGCTGGTTCTGGTCCGGTCTCGCGCCGGACCAGCCTTGCCGAACTTGCTGGGGCCGAGGCCCCCCGTCTTCGAAGGCTGTGGGCAGCGGCAGCACCGCGGCTCATACGCATTCCTGGGGTCGTCGGGGAGCACCGCCCCCGAGGGTTACTTCGCTCGCTCGAGGACCGTCACAATGCGCCAGCGTTTGGTTGCTGACAACGGCCGCGTCTCCATGATCAGGACCCGGTCACCGACACCGCACTCATTTGGCTCGTCGTGCACCTTGACCTTGCTGGTACGTCGGATGACCTTGCCGTAGAGCGGGTGCTTGACCCGATCCTCCACCTCGACCACCACGGTCTTGTCCATCTTGTCGCTGACCACGTAGCCCTGACGTGTCTTGCGGTGATTGCGCTCGGGCGTCGCCGGCTTCGCGTCGCCCGCCGGGGTTGTGCTCACAGGCGTCTCCTGGGTGGTCTGACTCGTCGTCTCACTCATGTGGCTGCTCCGGTGCAACACCGATCTTGAGCTCACGCTCACGCATCACGGTGTAGATACGAGCAATATCGCGGCGCACCGCCTTCAACCGACCGTGATTCTCCAGCTGGCCGGTGGCTGACTGGAAGCGCAGATTGAAGAGCTCCTCCTTGGCCTTGCGCAGCTCATCGACGAGCTTGTCTTCGGACAACTCGCGTAGTGATTCCGAGCCGAGATTCTTCGAACCGACAGCCATCAGTACTCACCACCCTCACGCTGGACGAATCGACACTTCATCGGCAGCTTGTGCATCGCCAGACGTAACGCCTCGCGCGCAACGTCCTCGGAGACACCGGACAGTTCGAACATCACCCGACCCGGCTTGACGTTGGCGATCCACCACTCCGGTGAGCCCTTACCAGAGCCCATCCGAGTCTCGGCCGGCTTCTTGGTCAGCGGACGATCCGGGTAGATGTTGATCCACACCTTGCCGCCACGCTTGATGGACCTGGTCATCGCGATACGGGCTGACTCGATCTGACGGTTCGTCACATACGCCGGTTCCAGCGCCTGAATTCCGTAGTCGCCGAACGCGATCGCCGTACCGCCCTTAGCCATCCCAGACCGGCCGGGGTGGTGCTGTTTGCGGTGCTTGACTCGTCGTGGGATCAGCATCAGGTCTGCTCCCCCTGCGTCTGCGGCGCAGCGGCTGGCGGGCCCGAAGCACCCGAAGCACCGGCACTCACCGGAGCTTCGGTGCGCGGCGCACGCTCGGGGCGACGACCACGACCGGGACGGTCGCCACGGTCACCCCGGTCACTGCGCGGGCCTCGCGCGGGACGCCCGGGTGCAGCGGCCTGCGCGGCCGCCAACTCCTTGGCTGTCAGGTCGCCCTTGTAGATCCAGACTTTGACCCCGATCCGGCCGAACGTGGTACGAGCTTCATAGAAGGAACTCCGAACGGGACATCTCGGCGCCGCCAAGCCGACCCGAGCATTGCACCCGGATCCCCTTGGCGCCGGCCCGCAATGAGGACTGCATGCCCTTGCGCATGGCCCGCCGGAACGAGACGCGCGCGGACAGTTGCTCGGCGATGCCCTGGGCGACCAGTTGTGCATCCATCTCGGGGTTCTTGACCTCCAAGATGTTCAGCTGCACCTGCTTACCGGTCAACTTCTCCAGCTCGCTGCGGATGCGGTCCGCCTCGGCGCCACGGCGCCCGATGACGATGCCTGGACGAGCCGTGTGGATGTCCACCCGGACCCGATCACGGGTGCGCTCGATATCGACGCGAGCGATCCCGGCCCGTTCCATGCCCTTGGACATGAGACGCCGGATCGCCACGTCTTCGGCGAACCACCGGCTCTTGTGTTCAGTGGTGATTCCCAGCCGGAAGCCGTGCGGGTTGACCTTCTGACCCATTAGCGGGCCCCTCCCTTGCTCTGGGGCTGGCTGACGTAGACCGTGATGTGGCTCGTGCGCTTCAGGATCTTGAACGCGCGGCCTTGGGCCCGCGGCTGGATCCGCTTCATCGTCGCGCCCTCGTCGACGTACGCGGCCGAAACCACCAGGGTTCGTTCATCGAACGGCTTGTTCTGACGGTCGGCCGATACCCGCGCATTGGCGATGGCCGAAGTCAGGACTTTCCGAACCGGCTCGCTGGCCGACTGAGGCGCGAACGTCAGCATCGCCAGCGCGTCACTGACCTGTCGGCCCCGGACCAGGTCGACGATACGACGCGCCTTTGTTGGGGTGACCCGCACATGCTTAGCCTGCGCACGGGCCAGCGGTTCGAGTTCGTGCAGCCGGGACCGCGACTTCTTGGTTTTTGTGGCCATTAGCGACGACGTCCCTTCTTGTCGTCCTTCACATGGCCTCTGAAGGTTCGGGTCGGCGCGAATTCACCGAGCTTGTGCCCGACCATCGACTCGGTGATGAACACCGGCACGTGCTTGCGGCCGTCATGCACCGCGAACGTGTGGCCAAGGAAATCCGGAGCGACCACCGAGCGACGTGACCAGGTCTTGATCACGTTCTTGGTACCTTTCCCATTCTGCGCGTCCACCTTCTTCTGCAGGTGGTCGTCGATGAACGGGCCTTTCTTCAGGCTGCGTGGCATCTCTTATCCTCAACGCTTCTTGCCGGTACGACGACGACGGACGATCAGCTTGTCGCTGTCCTTCTTCGGATGGCGGGTCCGGCCCTCAGGCTTGCCCCACGGGCTCACCGGGTGACGACCGCCACTGGTGCGGCCCTCACCACCACCATGGGGGTGATCGACCGGGTTCATCACAACACCGCGCACCTTGGGTCGCTTACCCTTCCAGCGCATCCGACCGGCTTTGCCCCAGTTGATGTTGCTCTGTTCGGAGTTGCCCACCTCGCCGACAGTCGCGCGGCAGCGAACGTCAACGTTGCGAATCTCTCCAGAGGGCATCCGCAGCTGTGCATACGGGCCCTCCTTGGCGACCAGTTGGACGCGGGCACCGGCCGAGCGAGCGATCTTTGCGCCGCCGCCGGGCCGCAGCTCGATGGCGTGGATAACCGTGCCGACCGGGATGTTACGCAACGGCAGGCTGTTACCGGCCTTGATGTCTGCGGACGAACCGTTTTCGAGTTGGTCACCCTGGCGCAGTCGGTTCGGCGCCAAGATGTAGCGCTTCTCACCATCGGCGTAGTGCAACAACGCGATCCGGGCTGTCCGGTTGGGGTCGTATTCGATGTGCGCGACCTTGGCCGGCACACCGTCTTTGTCGTGCCGACGGAAGTCGATCACCCGATAGGCACGCTTGTGCCCGCCGCCGATGTGGCGAGTGGTGATGCGCCCCTGGTTGTTCCGGCCACCAGTTTTGTTCAGCGGCCGGACCAGAGACTTTTCCGGCGTACTCCGGGTCACTTCGGCAAAGTCGGCGACACTCGAACCGCGGCGACCGGGCGTCGTCGGCTTGTACTTGCGGATTCCCATGCTGTCCTCAGTTCCTTACGTCTCGATCGTCGGCGTTCAGCGTCCGCCGCCGAAAATGTCGATCGAGCCTTCCTTGAGGGTGACAATCGCGCGCTTGGTGTCCTTGCGCCGACCGAGGCCGGAGCGAGTCCGGCGGGCCTTGCCCTGACGATTCAGGGTGTTCACCGAGGAGACCTTGACGCCGAAGATGGACTCGACCGCGATCTTGATCTCGGTCTTGTTGGCCCGCGGATCGACGACGAAGGTGTACTTCCCTTCGTCCATCAATCCATAGGACTTCTCCGAGACCACGGGCTTGATGAGAATGTCGCGCGGGTTCTTCTGAATAATCACTTCGCGACCTCCATCTGGTCCGTGTTGGCCTTGGCTCCGCGGCTGGCCGATTCGATGAGCGTCGTCAACGCGTCCTGCGTGAAGATCACGTCGTCCGCGCACATCACGTCATACGTGTTGAGCTGGTCCACGTACAAGGCATGTACCGCCACGATATTGCGGACGGACAGCATCGTCTGGTGGTCCTCTCGGCCCATCACGACCAGCAGATGCGGCCGGGAGCTGAGGTCGCCCAGTAATGCGGCGGCCGATTTCGTGGACGGGGACTCACCCTTGGCGACTTCGCTGACGACTTGGATGCGTCCGTGGCGCGCACGGTCTGAAAGCGCGCCACGCAACGCGGCTGCCTTCATCTTCTTCGGTGTGCGCTGGCTGTAGTCGCGCGGGTGCGGGCCGTTCACCGAGCCACCACCGCTGAACTGTGGCGAGCGGATCGAGCCCTGCCGGGCGCGGCCGGTACCTTTTTGGCGGTACGGCTTGCGGCCACCACCGCGCACAGCGCCGCGAGTCTTGGTGGAGTGGGTGCCTTGGCGGGCTGCCGCCAGTTGGGCCACCACGACTTGATGGATCAGCGGAACGTTCGTCTGTACATCGAAGATCTCCGCCGGAAGATCGACTGTCCCTGACTTCGCGCCGGTGGCATCGATGATGTCGAGCGTCGTCATGGCTCAGACCCCCTTGGTGGCGGAGCGGACGAGGACGATGCCCCCACGGGGGCCGGGCACCGCGCCCTTGACGAGCAGCAGACCCTTTTCGACGTCCACGGCGTGGACGGTGAGATTGAGGGTGGTTTGGCGGACCCCACCCATCCGGCCGGCCATTCGAATGCCCTTAAAGACGCGGCCTGGGGTCGCGCAAGCGCCGATTGAGCCGGGCTTGCGGTGGTTGCGGTGCGCACCGTGGGAGGCACCGACGCCGTGGAAACCGTGTCGCTTCATGACGCCGGCGAAGCCTTTGCCCTTGGTGGTGCCAGCAACGTCGACCAGTTGGCCGGCCCAGGGTGTACTCGGCTGCGTCCGCGGTGCGGAGTTCAACCAGGTAACGGCGGGGGGTTACCCCGGCGTTGGCGAAGTGACCGGTCTCTGGCTTGTTCACCTTGCGAGGGTCGATCGCTCCGTAGCCGATCTGGACGGCCTCGTAGCCGTCCTTGGCGGTGGTGCGTACCTGAGTCACCACGCAGGGACCGGCTTGGATGACAGTCACCGGCACGAGTCGGTTGTCAGCGTCCCAGACCTGTGTCATGCCGAGCTTTTCACCCAGGACGCCGGTGACCGTTCGGGTGGCCCCGTCGGTCGCGGTGGTCGTTGCGGTAGTCATGAGTGTGCCGCCTGCCTCAGAGCTTGATCTCGATGTTGACGTCGGCCGGCAGGTCGAGACGCATCAGCGAGTCCACGGCCTTCGGCGTCGGGTCGACGATGTCGATCAGCCGCTTGTGGGTGCGCATCTCGAAGTGCTCGCGGCTGTCCTTGTACTTGTGGGGTGACCGGATGACGACGAAGACGTTCTTCTCCGTCGGCAACGGCACCGGTCCGACGACCGTGGCTCCGGCCCGGGTCACCGTGTCAACGATCTTGCGCGCCGAGCTGTCGATGACCTCATGGTCATACGACTTCAGCCGGATGCGGATCTTCTGTCCCGCCATCGCTTCGTCTGACTCTCTCTCGTCGTCCGTCTGCGTTCGTCCCGGTTTGGAAGCTCCGACCCCCGAGGTCGGGTGTGTCGCACCCGAATCTCTGGCTCGCCGAAATCCTGGATAAGGAGGTCAGCGGGCTTGGTCAGTTTCGCAGGAACCAGGGCTTGTGCATTTCCCCGAACCGGCGCCGTCGGTGGCGCCGCTACACAGGGGCGGTGGGCACATGCGTACTCACCGTGCGTCAAGCAACCGGTCCATAGTGCCAGAGGGGTTCCTTTCAGTCCAAATCGACTCGGCGCTCACGATGAACAGAGACGGCGATCGACCCCCTCTGTTCAGCCGACATCCGCAATCGCGCCCGGATTGCACCCAGCCAACACCGTATCGAGGTAGCCGACGTTTGGTCGGGACGGCTCAAGATACCAAGCACGCTTGTGCGCCGCGAATGTGGCGTGGCAACGGAACTGGTTGAACATGCCGGGCCGGTCGGCCTGCGGGACACGCGCCAGGACCTCCCGCCACGCTCCTTCGGCGTCCACCGATAGACCGCCTTCGCGCAGTGCCTCCGTCGGCACGACCCGCAGGGCGCGGACGTCGTCGCGCTGCACCCAGTCCAAGCTTTGAATCAACGCGCCCGTCCGGGCACTGCTGGTCCGTCCTGATGGCGACGCCTGAGAGTGCCCGGAAGCCCGCCCTGTGCCCGATGCCGTCGCTGACCCCTCCGGCCCCGATGGGCCAGCACAGCCGGTCAACAGCCCGATCCCAGGGCAAACGCCAACGCTGACCCCGATGACCAAGAGCCATGTCGACAGCCCGCCGCGGGCCCGCCGATGCGACGACCGCGACGAATCAGGTCCACCCGCAGACGTCGCAGGGGTGGGATCCGGGCAACTACCCGGATCCCACCCCAATGCCATTGACGCGGTTGAACTCAAATGCTCACTTGAGAATCTTCGTGACGCGACCGGCGCCGACCGTCCGGCCGCCTTCACGGATAGCGAACTTCAGCCCGTCCTCCATGGCGATGGGCTGGATCAGGTCGACCTTCATCTCGGTGTTGTCACCGGGCATGACCATCTCGATACCCTCGGGCAAGCTCACGACGCCCGTCACGTCCGTGGTCCTGAAGTAGAACTGCGGACGGTAGTTGTCATAGAACGGCGTGTGCCGGCCACCTTCGTCCTTGGACAAGATGTACACGTTGGCCTCGAACTCGGTGTGTGGGGTGATGGACGCAGGCTTCACGACGACCTGGCCGCGTTCGACATCCTCACGCTTGGTGCCGCGCAGCAGCAGTCCGACGTTCTCGCCGGCCCGAGCGTCCTCAAGCGTCTTGCGGAACATCTCGATCGCCGTCACCGTGGTCTTCGAGATCTGCTCATGGATGCCCACGATCTCGACCTCTTGCATGGGCTTGAGTACGCCCCGCTCGACACGACCGGTAACGACCGTGCCACGACCAGTGATGGTGAAGACATCCTCAACCGGCATCAGGAACGGCTTGTCGATATCGCGCTCAGGCTGCGGGATCGACTCGTCCACGGCGTCCATCAGGTCCTGCACCGACTTGCTCCACTCCGGGTCCCCCTCCAGCGCCTTCAGCGCCGAGACCCGAACCACCGGCAGGTCGTCACCGGGGAACTCGTAGGCGGACAGCAATTCGCGGACCTCCATCTCGACCAGTTCGAGGATCTCCTCGTCGTCGACCATGTCGGTCTTGTTCAGCGCCACCACGACATAGGGCACGCCGACCTGGCGGGCGAGCAGCACGTGCTCCTTGGTCTGCGGCATCGGACCATCGGTGGCGGCGACAACCAAGATCGCACCGTCCATCTGCGCCGCACCGGTGATCATGTTCTTGATGTAGTCCGCGTGACCCGGGCAGTCGACGTGCGCGTAGTGGCGCGACTCGGTCTGATACTCGACGTGGCTGATCGAGATCGTGATCCCGCGCTGCTTCTCCTCCGGCGCCTTGTCGATCTCGTCGAACGGCGTGAAGGGGTTCAGGTCCGGGTACCGGTCGTGCAAGACCTTGGTGATGGCCGCTGTCAGCGTCGTCTTCCCGTGGTCAATGTGACCGATGGTGCCGATGTTGACGTGCGGCTTGGTCCGCTCGAACTTCGCCTTCGCCACTTGGGTCCTCCTGTTGGACTTGGTGTTGAGTTACGCCGTACGACCGGGTGGACGTGGCGACGTGGTACTGGTGGCATTTCGTATGCCTACAAGAGCATCAGCGGGTGAGTGTACCCGCCTCACTCGCCTCGCATCTTCTTCACGATCTCCTCCGAGACGTTCCTGGGAACCTCTGCGTAGGAATCGAACTGCATGGTGTAGTTGGCCCTCCCCTGCGTCTTGCTCCGCAAGTCGCCCACGTAACCAAACATCTCCGACAGCGGCACCAGCGCACGGATAATCTTCGCCCCGCTGATGTCGTTCATGGCCTGAATCTGTCCACGGCGGGAATTCAGGTCGCCGATGACATCGCCCATGTATTCCTCCGGTGTGCGCACCTCGACCGACATCATCGGCTCAAGCAGCACCGGATCGGCCTTGCGCATGGCCTGCTTGGTGGCCATCGAGCCGGCGATCTTGAAGGCCATCTCGGAGGAGTCGACGTCGTGGTACGACCCGTCGAGCAGCGTTGCCTTGATCCCCACCAATGGATACCCAGCCAGCACGCCGACCTGCAGCGCGTCCTGAATGCCGTGGTCGACCGACGGTATGTACTCGCGCGGCACGCGACCGCCGGTGACCTTGTTCTGGAACTCGTACATCGCTCCGTCGGAGGAGTCCAGCGGCTCGTACGTCACCTGAATCTTGGCGTACTGGCCAGAGCCACCGGTCTGCTTCTTATGGGTGTAGTCGAATTTCTCGACCATCCTGCGGATCGTCTCGCGATAGGCGACCTGAGGCTTGCCGACGTTTGCCTCGACCTTGAATTCGCGCCGCATCCGGTCGACGAGAATGTCCAGGTGAAGCTCGCCCATTCCTTTGATGATGGTCTGACCGGTCTCCTGGTCGTGCTCGACCTGGAATGTCGGGTCTTCCTCGGCCAGCTTCTGGATGGCGGTACCGAGCTTCTCCTGGTCGCCCTTGGTCCTGGGCTCGATAGCCACGCTGATCACCGGCTCGGGGAACGTCATCGACTCCAGAAGGACGTGCTGCTGCATGTCGCACAAGGTGTCGCCGGTGGTGGTGTCCTTCAGGCCGATCATCGCGTAGATGTGCCCGGCGGCCACCGAGTTCACGGGGTTCTCCTTGTTGGCATGCATCTGGAAGAGCTTGCCGACGCGTTCCTTCTTGCCCTTCGTCGAGTTGTAGACGGGCTGACCGGAGTCGATCTTGCCGGAGTACACGCGCACATAGGTCAGCCGGCCGAAGAACGGGTGGCTGACCACCTTGAACGCCAACGCAGAGAAGGGCTCGGTCGCGTCGGCGTGCCGTTCGATGACCTTTTCTTCATCACGCGGGTCATGCCCCTCGATGGAAGCCACGTCCAGCGGCGAGGGGAGGAAGTCGACGACAGCGTCAAGAACGGGCTGCACGCCCTTGTTCTTGACCGCCGAACCGCAGAACACCGGGTAGACCTGCGAGGATACGGTCAACTTGCGGATGCCAGCCTTGAGTTCCTCGATGGTCAGTTCCTGGCCTGAGAGGTACTTCTCGGTGAGGATGTCATCGGACTCGGCGACCTTCTCGACCAGCTCACTGCGATAGGACTCGGCTTGCTCCTGCAGGTCTGCCGGAATGTCCTGGATGACGTAGTCATCGCCCTTGCTGGTCTCAGCCCCCCAAACGAAAGCCTTCATCGTGAGCAGGTCGACGACGCCGGTGAACGTCGTCTCAGCGCCGATCGGCAGCTGCATGACCAACGGCGTCGCGCCCAACCGGTCCACGATGGTCTTCACCGTGTAGTAGAAGTCTGCGCCCATCTTGTCCATCTTGTTGATGAAACAGATGCGCGGCACATCGTACTTGTCGGCCTGGCGCCACACGGTCTCGGACTGGGGCTCAACGCCTTCCTTGCCGTCGAA
>CAJDXD010000056.1_pt1 | contig 9521 bp, 5 predicted proteins | sample 7391761 | NCBI WGS metagenome assembly CAJDXD01 (sample SAMEA7055743, study PRJEB34461) | soil metagenome | biome: terrestrial ecosystem; feature: Peninsula; material: soil | place: Antarctica | collected 2016
TGCAGCGAGACCCAGCCGTCGTCCCCCGCGAGGGCCCCGTGACCCTGCCAGAGCAACTCGCCGGTCGACGTCAGCGTATCGAGCAGCTCCGGGAGATACCCCTGAACCCGGGCCGGCAGGATCAGCGTCTCGAGGGCGCTGGCCGGCACGACCGCTCCAGCCAGCTGCTCCACCGCGCGAAGCAAGCCGTCTGGTCCCCGCAGCGAACCGCCGACCCCCTGCCAGGCGGGCAGGAACCGGGCGAGGTCAGGCGCCGATACCGGCTCGATGTCCGCCCGCAGATTGGCCAGGGACCGGCGACGCAGCAGACGCAGCACCTCGGCGTCGCAGAAGTCCAGGCCGGACCGACGGCCGTTTGGGTGGGTGCTTAAGAGCCTGGAGTCGGCACCGTCGGCAGCGCCGAGCGGGCGCAGTTCGCCTTCGACGAGACGACCCTGCGCCACCAGTGCTCGCAGCGCGGCCGACGCGGGCGCGGTGCCCAAGCCGTACCGGAGAGCGAATTCACCGGCCGTGAAGGGCCCGTGGGTTCGGGCGTACCGGGCGGCCAGATCGCCGAGCGGGTCGGCTACCGGATCGCCGAACGGCGCAGGCACCCCGAGCGGCAATGCCGTGCCGAGGGCATCCCGCAATCGGCCGGCATCCTCAACAGCCGCCCAGTGGCCCGCACCGGCGATGCGCACCTCGATCACTCGGCGGGCGCTGGTTAGCGCCGTGAGCCAGGACGCCACCTCGGTTTTGCTCGCGTCATCCCGGGACCGTGCTCCGACCTCGTCGGTGGTCAACGGCCCGAGCCGACGCAGCAGGTCAGCGACGTCCTCCCCGTGTCGGCAATGGCGGTCGGGTGCCAACGACTGCAGCTGTGCCTCGGTTCGAGCCAACGCCACCGGATCGAGCAGATCCCGTAATGATGGACCTTCACCGCGGCCGAGCAACTCGGCCAACAGGGTGGGATCGAGCGACAACGCTGCGGCACGTCGTTCGGCCAGCGGTGAATCACCCTCGTAGAGATACTGCGCGACGTACCCGAAGAGCAGGTTTCTCGCGAACGGCGACGGTGAGGGGGTGTCCACAGCGATGAGCGACACCTCGCGCGAGGCGATCGCGCGCATCAGCGTGGTCAGTGCGGGTACGTCGAACACGTCTTGCACGCATTCACGCACCGCCTCCAGCACGATCGGAAACGAGGGGTACCGGCTAGCCACTTCGAGCAGTTGAGCCGAACGTTGCCGCTGCTGCCAGAGGGCCTGCCGGCGATCTGGACGACGTCGTGGGAGCAAGAGGGCCCGAGCCGCGCACTCCCGGAACCGGGCGGCGAACAGCGCCGAGCCCCCGATCTGCTCGGTGACGAGGTCGAGGACCTCGTCTGGATCGAGGCTGACCAGGTCGCCGAGGTTGGCGCGAAGCTGCTCATCGGAGAGTTCGGCATCGGGTAACCGCAGCACGATGCCGTCGTCTGCGTGCATGGCTTGGACGTCGACCCCGAACCGAGCACGCAGTCGAGCCGACAGACACAGCGCCCACGGAGCATGCACCTGGGATCCGTACGGTGAATGGATAGCGATTCGCCAGTCTCCGATCTCGTCTCGGAATCGCTCGATGACCAGTTGCCGGTCGTGCGGGATCACGCCCGTCGCCTCGCGCTGTTCGCTCAGATAGGACAAGAGATTGTCTGTCGCCCAGGGATCCAGGCCGACCGCCGCTACCCGGTCGCGAGCCGCCGCTGCGCTGAGCCCGGTCACCTCGCGGACGAATGCCCCGACCGCGACGCCGAGTTCGGCTGGCCGACCGATGCTGTCGCCCTTCCAGAACGGCAACCGTCCCGGCATCCCGGGAGCCGGCGTCACTAGCACTTGGTCGTGCGTGATGTCCTGTATCCGCCACGACGACGTGCCGAGGGTGAAGACGTCGCCGACCCGCGATTCATAGACCATCTCCTCATCCAGCTCGCCGACTCGTCGTCCGGTGCCCTTACGGCTTTCGTCCGAACCCGCCAGAAACACTCCGAACAATCCGCGGTCGGGGATGGTGCCACCGCTGGTCACGGCCAGGCGCTGGGCCGATGGCCGACCGGTCAACAGGTCGCCGACGCGGTCCCAGACGATCCGTGGCCGCAGCTCGGCAAACTCCTCGCTGGGGTATCGCCCGGAGAGCATGTCCAGGACGACCTCAAGCGTGGATCGAGACAGGGTGGCGAAAGGCGCTGACCGCCGCACCAGCGCGAGCAGGTCGTCCACCGCCCATGCATCGAGGGCGCACATCGCTACGATCTGTTGGGCGAGCACGTCCAACGGGCTGGCCGGCACGTGCAGCGCCTCGATGCCGCCGATGCGCATCCGTTCGGCAACCACCGCAGTAGCCACCAGATCGCCTCGGTACTTTGGAAACAGCACTCCTCGGGAGACCGCGCCGACCTGGTGACCGGCCCGTCCGACGCGCTGCAGCCCCCCAGCAACGCTTGGCGGGGCCTCAACCTGCACGACAAGGTCAATTGCCCCCATGTCGATGCCCAATTCAAGACTGCTGGTCGCCACGACCGCAGGCAACCGCCCCGACTTGAGGTCGTCCTCGATCAAGGACCGTTGTTCGCGGCTGACCGAACCGTGGTGGGCGCGGGCGAGCACCGGGGGCACACCGGGCGCGGTGTCGCCGGTGGCGCCAAGCAGGGCGGGCGTTCGGCGCGGGTCATGAACGGCGTCATCGTCACCCATCGCAGGTACGCGCTCGCCGACGTCCGCCTCCTGCGACGCTGCCGCTGCGATCTCGGTGGCTTCCACCTCGAGGTACTCGAGCAGCGGTTCGGCGGTCTGATGGGTCCGCCGAAGCGTGGTCACGTACACCGCTGCGATGTGCTCGCCCGTGTCGATCAGCCGTTGCGCAGCGAGCTTCGCCTGCTCCCGTCCGGCGGGCGCGAGCGGGGGGTCGCCGTGGAAAACGGCCGACTTCGTCGAGCGGCCGGACTGTCGCAGACAGTCCGATCCGCTGCGCCGGGGTGGTCAGCAGCGCCTCGAGTCGTTCGAGCGACAGGGCCAGATGCGCACCGCGCTTCGTACCAGCTACCGCGTGAATCTCATCCAAGATCACGGTCTCGACCCCGGTCAGCGCTTCGCGGGCCTTCGAGGTGAGCAGCAGAAAGAGCGACTCGGGCGTGGTGATCAGCACGTCGCTGGGCGTCTTGGCGAATGCCCGCCGCTGGTCGGCCGGCGTGTCGCCGGTCCGAGTGGCGACTCGCACGTCGGGCGCTGGCAAGCCCAACCGGGTCGTCGCATGGCCGATGCCCACCAGCGGCGCACGCAAGTTTCGTTCGATGTCAGTGGCCAGTGCCTTCAGCGGTGAGACATAGAGGATCCGGCAGCGCCGCGGCGCGGATCTCGCACCAGATTCCGGTGCCGGTTGCGGGGTCGTCGGGGGCCCCGCGATCAGCTGGTCGAGCGCCCACAAGAATGCCGACAGGGTCTTGCCCGAACCGGTCGGGGCGACCACCAGCGTGTGCCGGCCGGAACTGATCGCGTTCCAGGCGCCGGTCTGAGCTGGGGTCGGGCCAGGCCAGGGAATGACGCACGAAACCACGCCTGGGTGGCCGGGGAGAACCGGTCGAGGACGTCGTAGCTCATGGTGATCACTACGATGCCACCACCCACTGACAACCGCCGGAAGCGGACGTTTGGTTGCATAGCCCCCGCCCAAGGCAAGACCTACCAAGGCATGACCTACGCGCGAAGGCTCAGGGATAGTGCGGCGGGCGGCCGCGTCACCAGGCACACTAAGCAGGTGCGGCTGAGTCAGTTCTGGACCCTGATGGACGACGAGTTCGGGCCGGCGTACGCGCCGGTATTGGCCGACCGGCACGTGCTCAGCCTCTTGGCGGGCCGTACCGTGTCGGAGGCGCTCGACGCGGGGGTACCCCCCCGGCAGGTCTGGGAGGCGTTGTGCGATGCGATGGACGTCCCGCCGGATCGTTGGTTAGGGCGCGATCTGCCGACGGTCGCGCCGAGCTCAGAGCTCGATTGATACCGGCGTACCGGCGTGAGGACAGCAATGCCCTCACCGCACGACCGCCACCGGTCCAGTGACCGCGGTCAGCACCTGCTGTGAGACGGAGCCCAGCACCAGACCGCGGAACCCCCCACGTCCGCGGGTGCCGACCACAACCAGGTCGGTTCGACCGGGAGGGCCAGCCGCAGAAACCAGCGCGGCAGCTGGTTGTGCGCGCTCCACTCGTATCCTCACCCGGGGGTCATCCTCGGTCTTGATCGCCTCGTGCAACGCATCCCGGATGAGCGTTTCGTGATCGGCGGTGACTCGTTGCCACTGTGAGGAACCCGGCGTGGTCACCACGATGCCGTCGACCACCTCGAGCCACCACGCGGCCAGCAGATCGACGGTACCGTCCGGGCCGACGTGATCGAGTGCGAAACGGATCGCTGCCCGAGAGTCCGCGGACCCATCGACTCCCACCACGGCCCGGCGCGGTTCGAGGATCGTTCTCGTTGCTTGGTCCTCGCTCCACTCACGGATCACCACCACCGCTCCGGTGGCATGCGAGGCAACTTGCAGCGAGACCGTCCCCAGCATGGTCGCGGCCAGCCGGCCACGGCCTCGGTTGCCGACGACAACGCAGGTCGCGTCCAGTGATGCCTGGATCAGCTGCTGGGCGGGTCGCCCCCACGGTGAGGACGTCGTCACGGTCAGGCCGGGCGTCAACCCGTCCACCTGCTCGAGGGCCTGGCGCAACAACGTGACACAGACTTGATGCTGCTGCTCCTGGAACTGGTTCCAAGCCATCGGTGACTCGGCCGCCAAGAGGCTCAGGGCGACCTGCTCTTGGGCAGCGAGCAGGTGCAACGGACGGCTAAGGTACGCCGCCTCCTGCGCCGCCCAACGCAGCGCCGCTGTGGATGGTTCGGATCCGTCGAGCCCGACGACCACGGCTCCTTTGGGGATCTCCTGGTCTGTGAGGAGGGTGGCTGAACGTGCGGGCTGATCGGTCATGTCTTCGATTCTGAACCACTGTCCCGATCGGCGCGCGCCCCACGAGTGACTGTTCGGCGTGTCGGCCGACCAGTCATCAACATCGAACAGATGTTCGGTACCATCACCAGAGGGAGTCGCCCGGCGGCGTGTCGTCCACAGTGCAGCATGCGCAGTCGAAGGGTCTGTCGGTGTCGCCTTCTAACGTCTGACCGGACGGCGCCGGGCTCACCCGGAGCCGACGGTCGAAGGTAGACGACCGGACGCGAGCGTGAAAGTAGGCGGGTCATGTCAAGTGGAATCAGTCCTGAGAAGAGAGCCGGAGAGCGGCAGAAGTCGCTGGACTCGGCGCTCGCGCAAATCGAGAAGAACCACGGCAAGGGCGCTGTGATGCGGCTGGGTGACGATACCCGCCCGCCGGTCGAAGTGATCCCCACCGGGTCGATCGCTCTTGACATCGCGCTCGGTATCGGCGGTCTGCCCCGCGGCCGGGTGGTCGAGATCTACGGCCCGGAGGCATCCGGTAAGACGACCGTGGCGTTGCACGCGGTGGCCAGCGCCCAGGCGGCCGGCGGCATCGCCGCGTTCATCGACGCTGAACACGCACTCGACCCGGAGTACGCCCAGAGGCTCGGAGTCGACACCGACGCGCTGCTGGTCAGCCAGCCTGACACCGGTGAGCAGGCGCTGGAGATCGCGGACATGCTGATTCGCTCCGGAGCGTTGGACGTCATCGTCATCGACTCGGTGGCCGCTTTGGTGCCGCGTGCCGAGATCGAGGGCGAGATGGGGGATAGCCACGTCGGACTTCAGGCGCGGCTAATGTCGCAGGCGCTGCGCAAATTGACGGGCGCGCTGAGCAGTACCGGCACGACGGCCATTTTCATCAACCAACTGCGCGAAAAGATCGGCGTCATGTTCGGCAGTCCGGAGACCACCACCGGTGGGAAGGCGCTGAAGTTTTACGCTTCGGTGCGCCTGGACGTCCGCAGGATCGAAACCCTGAAGGACGGCTCCGAAGCGGTCGGCAACCGCACCCGAGCCAAGGTGGTGAAGAACAAAATGTCGCCGCCGTTCAAGCAGGCTGAATTCGACATCATCTACGGTCAGGGCATTTCCCGCGAGGGCGGACTGATCGACATGGGCGTCGAGCACGGGTTCGTGCGCAAGTCCGGCGCCTGGTATACCTACGAAAGCGACCAACTCGGTCAGGGCAAGGAGAATGCCCGGACCTTCCTACGGGACAACCCCGATCTGGCCAATGAGATCGAGCGCAAGATCAAAGAGAAGCTCGGCATCCTCAAGCCGGCGGGCGGGGAAGACTCGGCATCCTCACCGGCTCCCTCAGTGGCTGAATTCCCGGTCAAGTTCTGAATCGACGTGGTGGATCAGCCCATCATGGGACGGGACCAGCCACCCGGCGATCGAGTGGCTGCACGCGGCGCCCATCGTTGGCCGCCTCCACCGGACGATCCCACCGACCCTCGAGCGGACACCGAACCTGACCCGCACGAAGTGGCTCGGCGGATGGTGCTTCGGCAACTTACCGATGGTCCGCGCTCGCGTGCCCAACTCGAGACGAAGCTGCGCCAACGCGGTTGCCCGCAGGACGTGGCTGGTGAGGTGCTCGATCGGATGACCGAGGTCGGCCTTGTCGACGACGCAGCGTACGCGCAGTTCTTGGTGTCCAGTCGGCACGACGGTAAGGGGCTGTCTCGTCGGGCTTTGGCGCATGAACTCGCTCAGAAGGGCGTCGCCCCCGAGGTCGGCGCCGAGGCGCTGGCCAGGGTCAGCGACGAGCAGGAGCGATTCCGGGCCAGGGCACTCGTTGCGAAGCGGTTGCGATCGCTGCATGGTCTTCCATCGCAGGTTCAGGCTCGTCGGCTCGCCGGGATGCTAGCCCGAAAAGGCTACTCCGGCGAGATCGCATACGGCGTCATCCGAACGGCCCTTGCGCAGGCACCCGAGCACATCCGCGACTGAGGAGCACCACATCGGATACAGCACGTGCGTGAACACAGGGGCCAAGGTTTCGGGCGGTCTGGCCACGCTCGACGAAGAATCGCCTTGTTGGGTCCGCCTCCAGACGGCTCCACCCAATTCAGGTCTTGCGCGGCGACGTCGTAGCCTAAGGACGTCATGAACGCTCAAAAGACGTACGAGATCCGCACCCACGGGTGCCAAATGAACGTCCACGATTCCGAGCGATTGGCGGGCTTGCTCGAGACGGCCGGATACCTCGACCTCGACGCGATCCCGGCTGCAGATCGACCGGCGGTGGCCGACGTCGTTGTGTTCAATACCTGCGCGGTCAGGGAGAATGCCGACAACAAGCTCTACGGCAACCTCGGGCAGTTGCGTCCAGCCAAGTTGCGCAACCCCGACCTGCAGATCGCGGTCGGTGGGTGCATGGCGCAGAAGGACCGGGACCTCATCGTCGCTAAGGCACCATGGGTCGACGTCGTGTTCGGCACGCACAACATGGGCTCGCTGCCGGTGCTTCTCGAACGCGCCCGGCACAATCGATCCGCCCAGGTCGAGATCCGCGAATCACTCGAGACCTTCCCATCGACTCTGCCGACCAGGCGTGAGTCGGCGTACGCCGGCTGGGTTTCGATCTCGGTCGGCTGCAACAACACATGCACGTACTGCATCGTGCCCAGCTTGCGTGGCAAGGAGGAAGATCGCCCTCCGCAGGACGTGCTCGCGGAGGTTGCCGCTCTGGCCGAGCAGGGAGTCATCGAGATCACCCTGCTCGGACAGAACGTCAACACCTACGGAGTGCAGTTCGGTGACCGGCGGGCCTTCGGCAAGCTGCTGCGAGCCTGCGGGTCTGTGCCGGGGCTCGAACGCATCCGCTTCACCAGTCCGCACCCTGCGGCGTTCACCGACGATGTGATCGCTGCGATGGCTGACACGTCCGCGGTGACACCGTCCCTGCACATGCCGCTGCAGTCTGGTTCGGATCGGGTACTGGCGGCGATGCGACGCAGCTACCGCAGCGAGCGATTCTTGGACATCTTGGCGCGGGTGCGAGCCGCTATTCCGAACGCCGCGATCACGACGGATCTCATCGTCGGATTCCCCGGTGAGACCGAGCAGGATTTCATGGGGACCCTTGAGGTGGTCGAGGCAGCGCGGTTCGCGAGCGCGTTCACCTTCCAGTACTCGATCCGGCGCGGGACGCCTGCGGCCACGATGCCCGATCAGGTGCCCAAGCAGGTGGTGCAGGAGCGTTTTGAGCGGCTGATCGCGCTTCAGGATGGCATCTCTTGGGCAGAGAACCGCGCCTGTGAAGGAAAGGCGGTCGAGGTTTTGGTCGCACCGGGTGAGGGACGAAAAGACGGCGTGACCGCTCGGATGTCCGGGAGGGCGCGAGATCACCGGCTCGTCCATTTCGCGCTTCCGCCCGGCCTGGCCCCTCCCGACCGTCCCCGCCCTGGCGACTGCGTCGAAGTAGCGGTGACCTACGGCGCGCCGCACCACCTGGTGGCCGACTCGGCGCTGGCCGATGACCCGTCGTACCGGCTGCGGCGTACTCGGGCCGGTGACGCCTGGCAGCGGGCACAAACCCATCCCGTCCCAGGGCGCCCCTTGGTCAGCCTGGGACTGCCGCGAATGGGACCGCGCGCCGACGGGTAAGTATGTTTGCCCGGGAAGGTTCACGCAGGCTGGCATGGCCGGCAGATTCCTGCATGGCGGCACACTGGGGGGGTGCCCAGGCTCCCTCATCCGACACCATCGGCTCCGGTTGTGGCGATCGTCGGACCGACGGCGGTCGGCAAGTCCGACCTCGCGCTGGCGCTGGCCCGCCGATACGGCGGTGAGATCGTCAATGCCGACGCCTTCCAGCTGTACCAGGGCATGGACATCGGAACCGCGAAGGTGCCATCGCAGCAGCGCGCAGATGTGCCGCACCATCAACTCGATGTTCTCCAGCTCCACCAGGACGCCACGGTGGCCGCCTACCAACGGCACGCCCGAGCAGACCTGATCGGTATTCAGGCTCGAGGTCGGCTGCCGATCCTGGTCGGCGGTTCCGGGCTATATGTGCGGGCGGCGCTGGATCGTCTGGACATCCCGCCGACCGATCCGTCGGTGCGCGAGGCACTCGAAAGCGAGCTCGCCCGAGTCGGCCTGGAAACGATGCGCGAGCGCCTGGGGCAGGCGGATCCGGCCGCCGCGACGGCCATCGAGCCGAACAATGCCCGCCGGATCCTGCGGGCACTTGAGGTTATCGAGCTGACCGGGCGCCCCTTCTCGGCCACGATGCCCAGCCGGGAGTTCGTGCTTCCGGCGCTGCTGATCGGGCTGCGGGCATCGCGTGTCGAGCTCGACGAACGAATCCGCCAACGAACCCGAGCCATGTGGGCCGCTGGGCTGCTCGCGGAGGTGGACGTGCTCATGACGGCAGGTCTGGCGGCGACCAAGACGGCATCGCGAGCCGTCGGCTATCCGCAAGCCATGGCCCACCTGCGGGGGGAGCTGACGAAGGAAGAGGCGCTTGAAGACACCTCCTTGGCCACCCGTCGGCTCGTGCGCCGACAGCAGCG
>CAJDXD010000043.1_pt1 | contig 9471 bp, 10 predicted proteins | sample 7391761 | NCBI WGS metagenome assembly CAJDXD01 (sample SAMEA7055743, study PRJEB34461) | soil metagenome | biome: terrestrial ecosystem; feature: Peninsula; material: soil | place: Antarctica | collected 2016
GATGGTGCATTTAGCGGCGGTGCAGAACGCGCAACTGGCAGCGGTGGCCCGACGGGTGAACGCCGAGAAGCGTCGGGTGGATGCTCTGCAGGCGTCCTCGGACAAACTGTCGAGCCTTCTGGCGGCCCGAGCCCGCCGCGCAGCCACCCCCGCTACTCGGGCTGCCCGCACCGACCAGCAGTACCCGGCGCGGGCGAGAAGCGGAGCCCTAGCGCAGCCGGTGGCCGCCTCGATCACCTCTGAGTTCGGGATGCGCCACCATCCGATCCTGCGGTACGCGCGCCTGCACGCCGGGACAGATTTCGGCGCCGGTTGCGGGACGCCCGTGTACGCCGCGAACGCGGGCGAGATCGTTCAGGCCGGGTGGGCGGGTGGGTACGGCAACGCCGTCGTGGTGGCGCACAGTGATTCGCTGGCAACGACTTACAACCACTTGAGCAGCGTCGCCGTCCGTGGCGGATCCGTCGCTCGCGGCCAGCTCCTGGGATATGTCGGAACGACGGGTCTGTCGACGGGTTGCCATCTGCACTTCGAGGTGCGGGTCAACGGCGTACCGGTGAACCCTCGCGGGTACCTGTGAGTCGGCACCTGCGACGAGGCCCCTGCGACGAGGCCCCTGCGACGAGGCCCCTGCGACGAGTTGCACCTGCGGTGGGCGCCCAACGGCCGTGGGAGTAGCCTGACCTGTTGGCGAACCCGCCAACGGAGGGTGTGAGTACGCCGCCCTAGCGGAGCAGGAGGCCTGCGTGGTCAAGGAGAAGGGCGAGTCCGTTGTCGCGCGCAATCGGAAGGCGCGGCACGACTACGTCATCGAGGACACGATCGAAGCGGGCCTGGTCTTGATGGGCACGGAGGTCAAGTCGTTGCGGATGGGTCGCGCGTCGCTGGTGGACGGGTACGCCACCATCGATGCGGGGGAGGCTTGGCTCGAAGGTGTCCACATTCCCGAATACTCCCAGGGCACGTGGACGAACCACGCTGCCCGTCGAAAGCGCAAGCTGCTGCTGCACCGTTCTGAGATCGCGAAGCTAGCGGCCAAGACTCGCGAGTCCGGGCATACCATTGTTCCGCTGCAGCTGTACTTCAAGGACGGCCGGGCCAAGGTCGAGCTGGCGGTCGCCAAGGGCAAGCGAGAGTTTGACAAGCGGCATGCCCTACGAGAGCGACAGGATGATCGCGAAGCGGCTCGCGCGCTGTCCCGCCGACTGGAACGGTGAGCCCGCGGCCAGTCAGCGTGCGCTCCGTGAGCATCTCTGGGGCGCTCTCGGTGATGGTAGGGGCCGCCTTGGTGAAGTGAGTCGCGGGTTGAGCTGAGCCGAATCGGCGGATACCGAATCTCACCTGCGGGCATCCCGCGGTGAACAGCGGTCTGGTCGAAGTGATCGACGGGGTTCGGACGGTAGTGTGCATGGCATCCGGCAACGCGTCCGGCCGGTGCTGAGGACTTCCGGCGGGATGCCAGGCGTGAGGGAGCGAGACGATGAGCTACGCGGACGACAGCATCATGCGTGATCTGTCTGATCAGGAGATCTGGCAGATGGTCGAGGCCAACGCATTCGGTCGACTGTTCTCCCGATATCGTCCCAATCAACTACATCGCACATGACCGCAAGCTGTACTTCCGTAGCTCTGAGGGCAGCAAACTCCTCGGCGTCACGATCAACCAGCAGGTTGCCTTCGAGATTGACGAGGTGGTCGCCGGGAGGGCGCGCAGCGTCATCATGTACGGGTCGGCTCGCGAACTGACCACCAGCGAGGAATTGGAGTGGGCGCAGACGCTGCAGTTGCGTCCCTGGGTACCCACGCTGAAATATCACTTCGTCGAAATCAGCGTCGACGAGGCCCATGGTCGTGAGTTCAAGCTGGGACCTCCTCCGCAGGGCTAAGCGGCCAACCGCAGTGGTGCGGGAATGCGCTGGCCGGCACGTGCGTTCAAAGGCTACCTAGCAGGTCATGCTTCGGCGACGAGGCGTGCCCTGCAGGTTCGTTGGAACCTCACGAGGCCGACGATGTTGACAACTGCATAGTGGCGTACCCCCGTGGGGGTGATCGGTTTCGACGTTGATTGTCTGAGCAGGAGAAGCGGGTCGAGGATGTCGGGTTATCTCGTCAACGCTCCCGGCAAACCAATAGGTGCCAATTCCAAGCGCACCGACTTCGCCCTCGCTGCCTGAGCGAGCCTCGAAGTCCGTCAGTCTGAGCTCGCTGCCGACTCAGTTCCTGGCGTCGTCTAGGTAGCTTGCTGCGTCATCATGCCGAGGGATGACGCGGGACTTTACTCGGCTGGGCCCGTCAGCGGACGTGTGCGCGCGAGCGCTGGGGCCAAGAAATTCCGTAGCGCACTGCACCCGGAGAAGTCCTGTTTTGTCGTCAGCGGACGCGGGTTCGATTCCCGCCACCTCCACCATCGGTACGCCACTATGCGGCGTCGGCTGCTGCCTTGACAGCCTGACTGTCGGCCGTTCTGGTCGTTGCCATTTTCGCGTCGAGGCATCCTTTGCGGCGTGGCCGAACGTTCCGCTACGGCAGGTCGGCGATAGTGGAAAGCGATGACCAAGAGAACCGCTACCGGGGGACGTCGTCGCAGCGCGTTCGTGATCGCCGCCGTGGTCGCGCTGCTGGTCCAGCTGATCGCGATCTATTCGCCGGGCTCACCTGAGGGCAACGGTGTGTTCGGGGCCGACAAACTTGTGCACGTCGTGTTGTTCGCGGTGCCTTCGGCGTTGGCCGTACTCGGTGGCGGGCGCCTGGCTCGCTGGGTTCCGCTGCTGCTCTTGGGACACGCTGTCGTTAGTGAGCTCGTCCAGGCCTGGTGGATCCCGTCTCGCTCCGGCGACGTCTATGACGTCCTGGCCGACGTGGTTGGGGTGGCATTGGGGTGGGCTATCGGTCGGCGGTTACGCCCAGCCGGGGACTCCGCGACGCACGCTGAACGGTTGACCTGACGGGTGGTTTCAACCCCCCCACGGGCTCGTTCCCCATCGCTGGTAGGTGTACGAACGCGCCTGCCCCTTGCTGGAACGGAACTCCATGACCTCCGATGTGCCCCGCCGCGCCGCGGGCAAGAAACCTCGCTGGACCGCTGCCCAAAAGATGGCCCGAGCCAAGACTGAACGCGGCTCCGCCCGGACAGGCGTGCACCAGGCACCCACCGCCCCACAGCGCCGCACTGCCCCTGATGACGCTCCGCGGTACAACCGATCCGGCGGGCCCGCTGCGCGCGGGGCCGCTGCGCGCGGGGCCGCTCCCAGTCGGTTCGCGAGAGCTGGCGTTGGGCGCCGCGCCGACGAACGCCGCGATGACGAACGCCGACCCCCAGTTGGCGCCCGGCGGGACGGACAGCGTCGGCCCGATACCCGCGGTGACGCCAGCCAGCGGACGGATCGTGCCGACCGTCAAGATCGAAGCACGCAGGAATACCGTCGCGACCGCCCCGAACGATCCGAGCGAAACGAGGGCCGCCCCGATGTGGCCCGCAGGCCGGCGCGTGCGGATGCCACCCCGGGCGGTCGTTGGCAGGCGCAACCGACCTCTCGCGGCGACTGGCAGCCTCGCCGTGATGCCGACCGCCAGCGACCTGGTATCAGTCGCGACACCCGCGGCCGGGACACCCGTGGCCGCGACACTGGCCGTCGGCCCGATCACTACACCCAGGCGCTCCTGCGCAAGGAGCGCCCGCCGCGTCCGGAGTCCAGCGAGCGTGCCTCGGCTGAGCCAGTCGCCACCGCGACGGTGAATTCGGACAATGCCTTCCTGGCAGCTGGGCTGCCGATGCCACTCGTGCGACGGTTGGCCGCCGACGGGATCGACACCCCGTTCCCCATTCAGCAGGCCACCCTGCCGGACGCGCTGGCGGGCCGGGATGTGTTGGGCCGCGGACAGACCGGGTCCGGGAAGACATTGGCGTTCGGACTGCCCATGTTCGCTCGGCTGGCCGAAGTGCCCAGAGCCGCCGCACGTCGACCGCTTGCCATCGTGCTGGTGCCCACGCGCGAGCTAGCCATCCAGGTGAACCGGGCGTTAGAACCCATCGCCCGGACGGTCGGCCTACGTCTCCAACTCGTGGCCGGCGGACTGTCCTACCTGCCGCAGATCACGGCACTGGACCGCGGGGTCGAAGTGCTCATCGCCACGCCTGGGCGACTCGTAGATCTGATGGAAAAGCGGGCAGCGGACCTTTCCGACGTGCGGATCGCAGTCCTGGACGAGGCCGACCACATGGCCGAGATGGGGTTCGTGCCAGAGGTGACGGCGATTCTCGACGCGATCCCATCCGGTGGCCAACGGTTGTTGTTCTCCGCAACGCTGGACCGTGGTGTCGACAAGATCGTCGCGACGTACCTGAGGGATCCGGTGACCCACTCCACCGACGACGTCACCGCGGCCGTCACCACGATGGAGCATCACGTGCTGCTGATCCAGCCCCCACACAAAAAGCAGGTCATCGCTGAGGTGGCGAACCGGCCCGGTCGGACCTTGGTATTCTCGCGCACCAAACTCGGTGCGGAGCGAGTGGCCGAGCAATTGCGGGAGCAGGGCGTCTTCGCGGCCGCGCTGCACGGCGGTCTGAATCAAAACGCTCGTGGTCGAATCCTCACTGCGTTCCGGGAGGGCGTCCTGCCAGTCTTGGTAGCCACGGACGTCGCCGCACGCGGACTACACGTCGAGGGGATCGGGCTGGTGTTGCAGGTCGACCCTCCCGCCGATCACAAGGACTACCTGCATCGGGCCGGTCGTACCGCTCGCGCCGGGGAACGCGGGGTCGTGGTCACGTTAGCGCTGCCGCACCAGCAGAAGCTGGTTCAGCGGCTGGCGCGCGACGCGGGGGTGAAGGCCACCGGGGTGCCCGGGGTACCCGGCGATCCGGCGCTGTCGGAGCACACCGGGGCGCGTCGCCCGCACCTTCCACCGATTCCCGCGGAGCAGCTGCGCAGGATCGTCGAGGGAGACCCGGCTCGGCGCAGACATGGCATTCCGGCCGGTCGTCGCTCCAGCCCGCGAAGCCGCTCGTCGCGCGGGTGATCTCAGGAGGGCGCAGACTGTGAAGGTGGATGTGCTGGCCGGCCGCTTGCTCGTGGCCACGCCGTCGACCGGGGGAGAGATCTTCCGGCGCAGCGTGGTGCTCCTCATTCACCATGGCGATGACGGCGCCCACGGGCTCGTGCTGAATAAGCCGTTGCGGGTCGGCGTCGAGCGGGTCCTGCCCGGGTGGCAGGAACACCTGACCGCGCCAGGGCAGCTTTTCCAAGGCGGTCCGGTAGGTCTGGATACCGCGTTGGCCCTGGCCTCGGTCCCCGGGGCCGGTCAAGACCCGATGGGCGTGCACCGGGTCTTCGGTTCACTTGGCGTGGTCGACCTGGACGCGCCTCCCGTGTTGATCATGCCGGAGGTTGGCGACCTGCGGATCTTCGCCGGTTACTCCGGCTGGTCAGGCGGTCAGTTGGAGGACGAGATCGCCGAGGGTAGCTGGTACGTCGTCCCGCACGAGCCACGTGACCCTTTCACCCCCGAGCCGGAACGACTTTGGGAACGGGTGTTGCGCCGTCAGCTTGGCCAACTGTCCTGGGTGGCGTTGTATCCGGACGACCCAAGCCTTAACTGAACGACGAGGCACCTTGTCGCTGATGGACAGTCGTGATCGAGGCCGATGCGGCAGCGTCGGTGGCTGGGCCCCCACCAAGGACTCCGCTTGGCAGCGCCGAGCCAGTGGTCGGCGCCCGAAACGTACACTGTCCGACATGAGCGCGATGCAGGCTGGTCCGATCGACCCGATGGACCCGTTCTCTCCCGAGCCGTTGCCGCAGATGCCGGGGCAGGCAACCTCGACCTTGGAGCGTGAGCAATACGCTGAACAACTCGCCGAGCCCGGCGACCACGAGCGGTTTGCGCACTACGTGCGCAAGGAAAAGATCCTTGACAGCGCCCTCTCCGGTGAGGCGGTGCTCGCTTTATGTGGGAAAGTCTGGGTCCCCGGTCGAGACCCGCAACGCTTTCCGGTGTGCCCGACGTGTAAAGAGATCTATCAAGGCTTGCGCGCTCCGAAGGACGGCGACGACTGACCCGCGTCCTGCACCAACGCAGTGGTGCGGTGCGGCACATGGGTGGCCAGCGCGATCAGGGTTGAGGCCCGGATCACCAGGTCGTGGTCGAGGATCGTGTCGATGACCCGCTGCAGGTCAGCATTGCTGCGGGCTACCGCCACCACGAGCAGGTCGAACTCTCCGGTTACCGTGTGTGCCTCGATGACCTCGGGAATGGCGCGCAGGTGGTCGGCAACCTCCGGGCCGCCAAGCGTCTGCCGGATTTGCAGGCTGCAAAACGCGGTGACCGGATACCCTAATGCCGCGGCGCTGACGGTCGGGGCAAATGAGGTAATCACGCCGCGGTCGGTGAGCCGATCGAGCCTGGCCTGGACCGTGCCCCTGGCCACCCCCAGGGCCCGGGACGCGCCGAGAACGCCGATCTGGGGCTTCTCGGTGAAGAGACCGATGATCTGCGCGTCGAGCTGGTCGATTCCTGCGGGCATGTCTCCACCGTAGACCGCCGCTGGTCCACGCTCTGGCGCCTGCGTGGCGCTGCGCATCGGCTCACCAGCGGGTCTGAGCAAGTCCGGCCGAGGTTCAGGCGTTGGCCTCATCCTCACCTGATTGACGACCGCTGAGCTCGATCCCGGCCTCACGCAGTTGTGCCAACGTCGATGCGGTCGTCTGTGGGGACACCGCAGCTGTCAGGTCCAGCAGGACCCTGGTGCCTAACCCGGCCTCGGCCGCGTCGAGCGCGGTAGCCCGCACGCAGTGGTCGGTGGCGATACCCACCACGTCGACCTGTCGGACACCGCAATCCTTGAGCCACTCACCGAGACCGACCTCGCGGCCTGCCTCCGGCGTCGTCCCCTCGAACCCGCTGTACGCCGCGCTGCGCAGACCTTTGCGGAACACTGCGTCGGCGTGAGCCAGCGTCGCCTGGACTGCCGGGTGAAAGTCCGCCCCCGACGTACCCGCCACGCAGTGCGCCGGCCACGTGTCGACGTAGTCGGGCGCGTCCGGCGGCGAGGCGAAGTGCGTGCCGGGATCCTCATGCCAGTCCGCGGTGGCAACGATCGCGGCGTACCGATCTCGGTGCTTGCGCACATACTCGGCGATCGCGGCCGCCACGGCAGCGCCGCCCGTCACAGCTAACGAGCCTCCCTCACAGAAGTCATTTTGCACATCGACGATGATGAGTGCCCGGGGCGAACTGTTCATCGGGGTCCTCCAAAGGGCTGCAGATGATCGGGGTGCCAGCGTGGGTTGAGTCGTTCAAGGAAGTCGGTTGAGATAGGTCGTCGGGATCACCGGCTCCCCGCGGGAGAGCCGCTTCGCACCGGCGGGCAACTCGGCCAGCGCCCGCTTGTGATGTGCGCGCGCCGCATCGACACTTCCACAGGCGATCGGGGCGCCGTCCTTGACCAGTTGCACGAGCAACTCGCGGTCGTTGCCATCGTTCTCTGGGCGTTCGCCGATGCCTAGGATCTCGGCCTCGGCGTCACCGGACGGGTTCACCCGACGCAGGGCATACTTTCGCCCGCCGACCGAGTGCTTGTCTTTGCTCGCCTTCGCAACGTGGACCAGCGTGCCGTCGCCGCCTGCGCGGGCCACCAGTTTGTAGACGAGTCCAGCCGTCGGCACGCCGGATCCGACGACCAGCGACGTTCCGACACCGTACGCGTCGACAGGCGCAGCGGCCAGGGCGGCGATCGCGAACTCGTCGAGGTCGGAGGTGACCACAATCCGGGTCCTGGTGTTGCCCAGGGAGTCCAGCAACGCGCGGACCTCATGGGCCTGGGCGACCAGGTCGCCGGAATCAAGCCGGACCGCTCCAAGCTCGGGACCGGCGATCCGTACCGCGGTCTGCACCGCCGCGGTGACGTCGTAGGTGTCGACCAGCAGTGTTGTGTCCTTGCCGAGCGCTTGTACCTGGGCGGCGAACGCCTCCTGCTCGGTGTCGTGTAGGAGTGTGAACGAGTGGGCGCTGGTGCCGGCGGTGGGAATCCCGTGCCGACGCCCGGCCTCCAGATTCGAGGTGGTGCCGAACCCGCAGATGTACGCCGCCCGCGCTGCCGCCACGGCGGACCACTCGTGGGTGCGCCGTGAGCCCATCTCGATCAGCGGCCGACCCCCAGCGGCCGTCACCATCCGAGAGGCAGCTGAGGCGATCGCACAATCGTGGTTATAGATGGAAAGCACGAGCGTTTCCAGGAGCACCGCTTCAGCGAAGGTGCCCTCAACGATCAACAGCGGTGAGCCTGGGAAATACACCTCGCCCTCGAGGTACCCCCACATGTCCCCAGTGAACCGATAGTCGCGCAGGTAGTCCAAGGTGATCTGGTCGACCAGCCTGCGCGCGGCCAGATCGGCCAGTTCGGCCTCGTCGAATCGGAAATCGGCGAGTGCGTCCATCAGCCGACCCACCCCCGCGACGACCCCGTACCGTCGGCCGCCGGACAGACGGCGCCCGAACATCTCAAAGACGCTGCGCCGATGTGCCGCCCCGCTGTGCAGCGATGCCTGGAGCATCGTGAGCTCGTAGTGATCCGTGAGAAGCGCGGTCGACGTCACGGCGCTCAGCCTATGGTGGTGGGCGTGTCGATCGCGCCTGTAGAGCACGAACTAGAGCAGGGCTCGACCGACCACGCCCTGGACATGCCCTGGCTGACGTTGGTCTGGAACGATCCCGTCAACCTGATGAACTACGTGACGTACGTGTTCCAGACGTACTTCGGCTACCCCCGTGAGCATGCCGAGAAGCTCATGCTTGCGGTGCACCACGAGGGGCGGGCGGTTGTGTCGCGGGGCCCGCGTGAACTGATGGAGCAGCACACCGAGGCACTTCAGACGTACGGGCTGTGGGCCACGTTCCAGAAGGACGACTGATGGCCAGCGCGTTCCGCCGGGCTTCAGACCGGTATGTTGCCCAATTCGAGCATGACGAAATCGCTGTGGTTGTCATGTTGTTGGAGCAGACTCGAGCGCTGCTTGCGGTCTCCGACACCAGGGACGCCCCGGTGGACGAGTTCGAACACCTCATGCGTTCGGCGGGGTGGGGAAACGACGGCGTACAGCAGGGCCCAGCTGGGCCAAGCACCGTTTCGCCGCCGGCGTCGTCGGACCCTGCGCTTGCTCGATTGCTGCCGGACCCGAACTTGACCGACCCTGCGGCGGCGGCCGAGTTTCGACGCTTGACCGGCGCTGGATTGCGGGAACGCAAGGCAGCCACGATCAGCGCGGCGATCTTGGCGTTGACCGGCGCGGTCTCCTCAGAAGGTGATCAACCGCCCCCAACCGGGCGGGACCGTCGTCGCCGGCGCGCAGCGGCGGCCGTGACCGTCAGTTTGGACCAGGCTCAGGCGCACTCGGTGATGGTGGCGCTCACGGACGTACGCCTGGTGCTGGGCGAAAGGCTCGGACTCAACGTTGAGACCAACGACGCCGA